>JACLAD010016659.1_pt1 | contig 185654 bp, 166 predicted proteins | sample 8027901 | NCBI WGS metagenome assembly JACLAD01 (sample SAMN15725071, study PRJNA655200) | protist metagenome | isolation source: fluorescence activated cell sorting (FACS) single amplified genomes of... | place: Spain: Blaines Bay Microbial Observatory, Mediterranean Sea | collected 2016-07-05 | reverse complement strand
GTACGACATGGGGGGGGCGGCAGGCGTGCTAGGTACTATGCACACTATCGCGGCGCTTAACCTGCCAATTAACGTTATTGGTGTATTAGCAGGCTGTGAAAACATGCCAGACGGTAAAGCGTACCGTCCGGGTGACATTCTAACTACCATGTCGGGTCAAACCGTTGAAGTGCTAAACACTGATGCGGAAGGTCGTTTGGTATTGTGCGATGCGCTAACCTACGTAGAGCGCTTCGACCCAGAGCTAGTGATTGACGTAGCCACACTAACTGGCGCGGCCATTATTGCTCTTGGTCACCATGCAACAGCCGTGATGAGCACGCACAATCCGCTTGCTCACGAGCTACTTAATGCATCAGAGCAAAGCTCAGATCGCGCATGGCGTTTACCGCTATGGGACGACTATCAAGAGCAGCTTGAAAGCCCGTTTGCCGACATGACCAACTTAGGTGGCCGCCCAGCGGGCTCAATCACTGCCGGTTGCTACTTGTCGCGCTTCACTAAGAAGTATAACTGGGCGCACCTTGATATTGCCGGTACGGCATGGCGCAGTGGTAAGAACAAAGGCGCTACAGGCCGTCCAGTGCCTATGCTGTCTCAGTTCTTAATGAACCGCGCTGATATCAAGTTAGAGGATTAATCATCCATGCCACAAGTGATATTTTATCAACTCACTGATAGCGACAATGGCGTGGCTGGCCGCGCCAGTGAAGTCATTGCGTCAGCGTTTGCCAACAAGCAAAAAATTAGCGTGCTGTGTGATACACAGGCGCAAGCTGAAGAAGTTGATGAATTGTTGTGGCAGCTGCCGGCAGACCGCTTTGTGCCTCACAACCTTTATGGTGAAGGGCCGCATTCGGGCACGCCGGTAGAGATTTGTTGGCAACCGCAGCAGGTAGCCAGACGACAAATGGTGGTGAATGTGGGCTCCGGTATGGTGCCTTCACCTAATCAACATCGTCAAATCATCGATTTTGTACCCGTGGATGAGAACGCCAAACAGGCCGCGCGGGTAAGATACAAAAACTATCAGCAAGCTGGATGCAACATGCAGTTTAAATCTGCATAACTCATTCGCGTTTAGCTTCAATTTGAGAGTGTGTAATGGATAAAACCTTCGAACCGCAGTCCATCGAGCAGCAATGCTACAAGTCATGGGAAGAGGCGGGTTTATTTAAAGCTTCAGGCAGCGGCGACCCTTATTGTATTTTGCTTCCGCCGCCGAACGTTACCGGTAGCCTTCACATGGGCCATGGTTTTCAGCAAACCATTATGGATGCCTTAACCCGTTATCACCGCATGAAGGGCGATAATACGCTATGGCAAGTGGGTACTGACCACGCCGGTATCGCTACCCAAATGGTGGTAGAGCGCCAACTTAACGCACAAGGCAAGACGCGCCACGATTTAGGCCGCGAAGACTTCATCAAAAAAGTGTGGGAATGGAAAGAGCACAGCGGCGGTACGATCACCGGTCAAATGCGCCGGCTAGGTACCTCACCTGACTGGTCTCGTGAAGTGTTCACCATGGATGAAGACCTATCTAAAGCCGTAACCGAAGTGTTCGTGAAACTACACGAAGAAGGCCTTATTTATCGCGGCAAGCGTTTGGTTAACTGGGACCCAGTGCTTCACACGGCGGTATCAGATCTAGAAGTACTGAACGAAGAAGAAGACGGCCACATGTGGCACATGCGCTACCCGTTAGCTGACGGTAGCGGTGAGCTCGTGGTTGCGACAACGCGCCCTGAAACTATGCTTGGTGATACAGCGGTTGCGGTACACCCCGATGACGAGCGTTATCAAGGCTTTATCGGCAAAGAAATTAAGCTGCCGATTACTGGCCGTTTAATTCCTGTGATTGCCGATGATTATGTCGACCAAGAATTCGGCACAGGCTGCGTTAAAATTACGCCAGCTCACGACTTTAACGACTACGACATGGGTAAGCGTCACAACCTACCTATGATCAACATTCTTACCGACGATGCGAAAATTAACGATGATGCGCCAGAAGCGTATCGCGGTTTAGATCGCTTCGACGCCCGTAAGCAAATTGTTGCTGATTTAGACGCACAAGGCGCATTGGTTAAGATTGAGCCGCACAAGCTTAAAGTGCCACGTGGCGACAGAACTGGCGCAGTTATCGAACCATACCTAACTGACCAGTGGTATGTGGCGGTTGAGTCTCTTGCTAAGCCGGCTATTGAAGCGGTAGAAAGTGGCGAAATTCGTTTTGTGCCGGAGAACTGGAACAAAACCTACTACCAGTGGATGCACAACATTCAAGACTGGTGTATTTCGCGTCAGCTGTGGTGGGGACACCGCATTCCGGCGTGGTACGACGAAAACGGCAAGGTTTTTGTTGGTCGCACTGAAGAAGAAGTGCGCGAGAAGCACGGCCTTGGCAGTGACGTAACCCTTTCACAGGACGACGATGTATTAGATACCTGGTTCTCAAGCGCGCTATGGCCGTTCGCGACCATGGGCTGGCCAGAAGAAACGCCAGATCTTGAAACCTTTGTGCCATCTTCGGTGCTAGTAACTGGCTTTGACATCATCTTCTTCTGGGTTGCCAGAATGATCATGATGACCAAGAAGTTCACCGGCAAAATTCCGTTTAAAGACATCTACATTACTGGTCTTATTCGCGATGAGAACGGCGATAAAATGTCAAAGTCAAAGGGCAACGTGCTTGACCCCATCGATTTGATTGATGGTATTGATATTGAGTCGCTAGTCACTAAGCGTACCGCAGGCATGATGCAGCCGCAGCTGGCTGAAAAGATTGCCAAGCGCACGCGTAAGCAGTTCCCTGACGGTATTCAGGCTTACGGTACAGACGCACTTCGCTTTACCTTTGCTGCTATGGCGTCAACCAGCCGCGATATCAACTTTGATATGGCCCGTGTTGAAGGCTACCGCAACTTCTGTAACAAAATTTGGAATGCATCGCGTTTCGTATTGATGAACACAGAAGAGCACGACACAGGTCGTGACGGTGGCGAAATGGTACTTAGCATGGCCGATCGCTGGATTTGGGCGAAGTTCCAACAAACCCTGGTTGAGTTTGAAAAGGCCCTTGAAGACTACCGCTTCGACATTGCTGCGCAAACGGTTTACGAGTTCACCTGGAACCAGTTCTGCGACTGGTACTTAGAGCTGACTAAGCCTGTGCTTAGCAACGATGCCAGCACCGACGCTGAAAAGCGCGGTACACGTCATACGCTTATCAACGTGCTTGAAAGCCTGCTTCGCTTGTTGCACCCGCTAATGCCATTTATCACCGACACTATTTGGCAGCGCGTTGTGCCACAAAGTGCGCTTAAGGTGGAAGAGGGCGCCAGCATTATGGTTCAGGCATTCCCTGAGGTTGATGCTGCAAAACAAGACGATAAAGTGCTTGCTGATATCGAGTGGGTGAAGAAGTTTATCGTGGGTATTCGTAATATCCGCGGTGAAATGGACATTTCGCCAAACAAACCGCTTAACGCGCTACTTAAAAACGTAAGCGATGAAGACGCGCGTCGTCTGGATGCAGCTAAAGCGTTCCTCGATAAGCTTTCTAAGCTTGAAACCGTAACTATATTGAAAGACGGTGAAGAAGCACCAGCCAGCGCCACAGCGCTTGTGGGCGAGATGGAAATTCTTATCCCAATGGCAGGGCTTATCGATAAAGACGCAGAGCTTGCTCGTATTACTAAAGCCATGGAGAAAATCGAGAAAGATGTTTCTCGTACTCGTGGCAAATTAGGTAATGAGAAGTTCGTAAGTAATGCACCAGAAGCGGTTATTGAAAAAGAACGCGGTAAGTTAGAAGAGGGCGAGAAAGCCCTTGCCAAGCTTAAAGAGCAGTTCGACACCATACAGGCGCTGTAAATCGTTACAGTGAAGTAAACGCGAAAAAGGTTGCCAACCAAGGCAACCTTTTTTTTGCTTTGTTATTTTCCTAGCTGCTGAAAAAAAAAGCAGCACAACGTTTAGTTCGCTATTTAACGATGTTGCATAAAATAGCGGTGAATACCTACCTTTCCGTCTTCACAAGGTATCGCCTGAGCATGCCAATTAACGATTTCTGCTTAATCGGCTTTGTTAAGTAGTCGTTCATACCGGCATCCATAGCACTTTGCCGGTCTTCTTTCATGGCATTTGCTGATAGGCCAATAATCGGAACATCAGTAAAGCCTCTCTCTCGAAGTTGACGGGTCGCTTCATATCCGTCCATTACCGGCATTTGTACGTCCATTAGCACAAGGTCGTATTGAGGTGCATTTTCTAGTTTTTGTACCGCTTGCTTCCCGTCTTCGGCAATGTCAAAAGTAAGCCCTAGGTTAGTAAGCATTTCACCCGTAACGAGTTGGTTAATATTATTGTCCTCTACTAGCAATATGTGGCCTTCAAGTGGGGTTTCTTCAGCTTCCTCATTAAAGTGTTGTCCCTCGTAATTCGAATCTTTAGAGATAACCTGGTTCACAAAGCGCTCAAACTGCGCAGGCGTAAAAGGATGCATGATTAACGGGCCTTTCCAAAGCGTATCGTATTTAGCTTGTAATGCGCTACCTGCACTTTCCATGACAAGCCCCACAGATTTACCTGTGTCGAGTAGACTGTTTAGCCAGCTAATGTTCTGTCTAAAGGCACCAAACTCATGGATATCCACAATAATATAGTCGGGTAAAGAAGGAGTGTTTTGCGCCTCTTCAAGCGTCATTACATTCTCGCTCGAAAGCTGAATTTGCGTACAATAAGAGGTGGGCAGTAAGGGCGCATCAGTCACATACACGCTACCAACAGGAAGTTGAGGCGTTTGTTCTAATACGCCAGGCTGGTTTTTAAATGCTCTAAGCGGAAGGTTTACCTCGAAGGTGCTGCCTTTGCCCATTGTCGATGACGCATCAATTCGGCCGTTCATCAGTTCAGTTAATTGACTTACAATCGCAAGCCCTAAACCGGTTCCGCCGTATTTTCTGTTGGTAGAGCCATCAGCCTGAGTGAAAGGTTTGAAAATCTTGTCTAACTGAGCCTTACTCATGCCGATACCCGAGTCGGTAATACGCATAGTAAGGTTAAGGCGGTTGCCTTTTTCATTCAGCGTCCCGTCGAAGGCTATTTCAATGCGTCCTTGCTCGGTAAATTTCACTGCATTGTTGCCAATATTCATAATGATTTGTGCAATGCGCAAAGGATCACCAATGACCTGAGGCGGGAGTATAGGGTTAACGTTAAAATGAACCGATAAGTTCTTTTCTTTTGCGCGCAGCGCAATCACGGCTATCAAATTATCGAACAGTGAATGTAAAGAGAAGCTCACCTCTTCTATTTTCAGCTTACCAGCCTCTATCTTGGAAAAATCGAGTATGTCGTTAATTACACTAATAAGAATTTGCCCTGAGTATGCCGCTTTATCAAGGTAGCCCCTTACAGTGGGCGATAGCTCTTGTTGCTGAGCAAGTTCAATTAGCCCAATAATGCCATTCATGGGCGTTCGAATTTCGTGGCTCATGTTCGCAAGGAATATGCTTTTTGAGGCAGTCGCTTTCTCTGCTTTTATTTTTGATTCAGTTAACGCTTTATTTAAGCCCTCTAACTGCGAGTTCATGCTACGCGACTCATCTAAGAGCTTTTCGGTCTGGCGGTTTTTGTCGCTGAAAACAAGCGCTGCTTTGGCGAGCTTACCTATTTCGTCCTTGCGTCTACTTCCCGGTATATTAGATATCTGAATGCCTTTAGAAAGCTTATTGAACACTTCTGTAATAGAGCGTATGGGTTCAAGAATTCGAAATGTGGAAAAGAGTGCGGCAGCGAATGCGAGCAAAATAGCGATAAATGAAAAAAGTTCGCCATTGCGCTGAGTTTGTTCGGCAGTTTGATAGGTTCGCTTAGTTATTACCTCAGAGTCGGTACTGACTTTCTTCGCGAGTTCTCCACTTAGATAAAGAAACTCGTTAGCAGAGCCGGCCATAACAACATTGACGAGAAATAAATTCCCCTGGGTTATTTGCGTTAACTTAAAAAAGTCGTTCTTTATTCTATCGGTAAGGCGTTCAATTCTTTGCGTAAGTTTCTGTTCCGAGGAAAGGTTTAATTCTTTTAGTGAGTCCGCAGCTTCGTTGAAAGATTTTATGTACTGCATGTCAGGCTTCATTATATATTTCAACATGGCATTTTCGGCTCGAACCAGTGTTATTTTTGCCTCTTCTACCATTGCAGGTGACACTTTTCCTTGGGTTTGGGCGTCGTTCAGGGTTGCCTCGAGCGCCGTGATATCTGAAAGGGTCCCCCTTGCAACTAAGTTGTCTCGTTCTGAGCGCGCGTCGACAACCTGGGTGAAGTTTTGTTGATAGGCATTAAGGTGCTCTTTCATCCTCGTAAGGATATAGTTTCCATCTTGCAGTTCGCCCGTTTCATCAACCTGTGCCAGCTTATCGAGTTTCGCGTTAATGGTAACCATGAGCCGACTAAACCGCGTTATTGCAGATTTGCTGGCATTTTCTTTAAAGATAAGTACGTTGCGCTGAAGGTCTACCACATCACGCTCTAATTCTTTTACTATACCTACGTCGTTAACGGCTTTTGAGGCAAAAGAAATTCCCTCGTTCAGCACCTCTTGGTTTTTTCTAGCAATGAAACCTTGCACTAATATTAAGGTGATCAAAGCAAGAAATACCGTGATAAGCTGTATTCGAATTGACGATAACATGTGAGCTGTCGAGACCTTATTTTATTTAGCGAATGGCCAATTTTGTAGATTTAAGCGGTAATAAACTCGTACCACTTCTGCAAGCTATATTCATAGGTTGGCATAACCGTATTCCAAACCGCAACGTTACTGAGTCGCGATTCATAGCTGCCCCCCGTTCGCTGTGCTCCCTTTTTAACGCTTATCTTGCCATCGGTTCCTTTTAACGCTTCCGAGGCAACCTTTCCTTCGTACCAATAGTTCCACTCTGCCAGTGATAAATATTTCGCAGAGCGCTGTGGATTTGAGATGTAGTAGCCCTGTCTGGCGATAAACGCGCCTGGCCAGCCAGAAAGCCACCAGTTCATGTATTCATATGCAACATCTTTCATTCTGCCATTCGTTGCCGAGGATAAACACATTACGCCGTGCCAGCCGCGGTACCCTTCTTTCGGTGCCGCGAATGTAACGGGGGTATCTTGACCGTTTAGTGCAGATACTGCGGGCGAGAACATACTTTCTATGGCAACACGACCACTTTTCATAAATTCTACAGATTCGGGCACCGATGTCCAAAAGCCATTAAAGTGGTTTAACTGGGTTAGCTCAATAAGGAGATTAAATAAGTCATCGAGCTCGTATTCAGTCATAGCTCCTATATCTTGAAACTGCATGAAGCCTTTAGCTTGGGCTGCTAACGCCAAGTCGAACAAGCCAATGGTTGGGTCGTTTACAATGCCTACTTTGCCAGAGTAGCGGCTGTCTAGTAACCACCCCCAGCTTTCTTTTTGACCTTGAAGTTCGGTAGGGAGATTCGACGTATCGTAGCCGAAAGAGTCTACATTGTGAACGTAGGGTAGGAAGCTAATGCCATCAGTGTGGTTTTCGCCTAACGTGCCATCATCTTGAACGTTTAAAATTTTATGAGGCGCATCGCCTGCGCCCATGCGCGCATTTTTGGTTAGTTTCCCGGTTTTACTTAAATCGTTAATTTCTTCCCAATATTGAAGACGCTTTTTTTCAATTGGCTGAATGGCACGGGCTCGCCATAATACGTTTATGCTATTAGACCACTGCTCATATAAATCAAATGATGTTGGGATCATGGAGGCTTTTTGTAGGACGGCAGCACTGCCTCCGGGTTCGAACGCTATGTTAATGCCTAAGTCTTCCATAGCGCGCTGGCGAATAGTCTCTTGAAGAGTTACGTGGGTACCCATTACCCGCAAGGTGGGTTTCGCTTTTCCGATGGCAAATGGCGTAACGCCTGCCGTTAAACCTAAGGCAAGACCGCCTTTCAATAGGGTTCGGCGAATAGGAGAAGCGCTGTTTTCGCTATTAGATTTTTCAGGCATATGCGTACGTCCATAATAAACGATGACCTGTGTTTATTCTGGCATCTATTTCATAGAGTTACCAAAAAATGTTGATGGAAAGTTAAAAATAGAAATTATTTTGACACATATGGAAACACTTCATTGTTCGTCAAATTCGTTTTTTTCTATTATAAAGATATCAAAATGATATCAAAGGTAAGAGCTATGCAAGAAAAGAATGGGTTTTCAATAAATGGATATTTGATGATTGGCGTACTGTTACTGGCGCAAAGCGCTGCGTTCTTCTATGCGGTGGGAGGGAATGCAGAAGCCGGTGGAGTGCTAAGCCTATTAGTAGCTAGCTTGTGGAGTGGTTTCTTTATGGTTCAGCCAAATCAGGCCAAAGTGATGACCTTTTTCGGCAGCTATGTAGGTACGGTGTCGGATGTGGGTTTACGTTGGACTATTCCATTTTTTCGCAAAGTAAATATCTCACTTCGCATTCGTAACTTTGAAAGCGCAAAAATTAAAGTGAATGACAATCAGGGTAATCCTATCGAGATTGCATCCATAGTGGTGTGGAAAGTAACAGATACCGCAGAAGCAGTATTTGATGTTGATGATTACGAAAGCTTTGTAAGAATACAAAGTGAATCGGCTATTAGAAATATGGCGAGCAGTTTTCCGTATGATCCGCGAGACGACGAACAAGCAGAAGTGGCGCTTCGCAGTCATCCACTTGAAATATCAGAACGCCTACAGCAAGAAATACAGGCTCGTTTAGCCAAGGCGGGCATAACTATTCTAGAGTCTCGTATTAGTCACCTTGCTTACGCACAAGAAATAGCCAGTGCAATGTTACAACGACAACAGGCATCGGCTATTGTTGCTGCACGAAAACAAATTGTTGATGGGGCGGTAGGAACCGTAGAAATGGCTCTTCAACGTTTGAATGAAAAGGGCGTAGTTGAGCTTGATGAAGAGCGCAAAGCAACAATGATAAGCAACCTTTTAGTCGTCTTGTGCGGCGATAAATCAACGCAACCTGTGATTAACACAGGCACAATTTACTAATTCACATTTGTATCTAGCGCGTCACAATGGCGTACTGCGGTGTACTGCGGTGTACTGCGGCGTATAAGGTTTTTGTTTTGGCAAAGAAAAAAGCGTATCCACTTAGGATAAATGAAAATGTGCTTGCCGCCATGGAACGGTGGGCTGCCGACGATTTACGCAGTGTAAATGCACAAATAGAGTATGTGTTAAGGCAGGCATTAGTCAGTCACGGGCGAGTCAAACTTGTTGAAAAAGTTGTCGTAGAAGTTGAAGACGTGGCCACTTCAATTCACTCAGATGACAGCACACAAAATTAGTTACAGTCTCTAAACCTCTTGCATGCCCCCATTTTGCTTGTTCACCGTAGCGTTTGCGGGGCTTTGCTTTCTATAAAGTAGGTAGGGCTTGTTATTTCGTACGCTTAATTACATTCTTTTACTAATTTGGGCGTCACCAAAACATCTACATCTAGCGTACATTCAACAGCATTTCGACCGCTATTTTTGGCTTTATAAAGCGCATCATCTGCGGCTTTAAGTAATGCTTTTATCTCTGTATTTTCCGTTTTTTGCGTATACACCGCGCCAATACTCACGGTTACGTTTCGGCCTTTTAATATTGGTTGGGTGGTATGAAGGTGACATATCGTTTCGCGAAATCTTTCAAGCAACTGGTTGGCAGCCCCAGGTGTAGGTAGCGACATGCAGAATGCAAACTCCTCTCCGCCAATTCGTCCTATGCAATCTTCCTGACGAAATAGCTTTCGTAGAGTTTGTGCAACAGTAACGAGTACATCATCACCGAATGCATGACCAAATTGATCATTGATCGATTTAAAATGATCGACATCGGCAATACCAACTAAAATCGCCTGTTTATTTCGGCAGGCAAGATGTAGGAATTTTTTAAGGCTGTCTAAAAATGCTCTTCTATTCGGTATGTGTGTTAGCGCGTCAACATAAGCTAATTTCTCTAGCTTCAGGTTAGCAGAGCGCAGCTCCCTAGTGCGGTTATTAACGAGCTGCTCTAAATTATCTTTAATTCTTTTAAGTTCTGCGTTTCGCTTATCTAATTGCTCGGTTTGAAACTTCGTCTCGCTAACATCGCGCTGTACCGCCGCGAAATGGGTAACTTCGCCATAGTCATTTGTGAGTGGAAATATATTCATTTGAACCCAAAACGGCTTACCTGTTTTTGTGTAGTTAAGCAGTGTTTCAGTACATGGTCGGTGCTCAAGTAGCGCTTGCCTTATGCGCTGAGTCGCCTCTTTGTCGGTAAGTGTGCCTTGAAATATTCGCGGCGTTTCACCAATTAGTTCCTCAAGCGTATACTCTGTATGCCTGCACAATGCTTCATTCGCATAAAATATCTTGGGAGAAAGTGGAGCAGCAATATTTTTTGCTTCAGTGACTAAAATCATATCCTGTGCGTTTTGCACGATATCTTTATAAGAAAAGTTGTTCACTTTTTTCGTAATATCAACGAAGTAAACCACCACAAATGACGGGGTCTTGCCATTGACTTCATACTTCTCTGAGTAGGCATTGACGCTAAGCCATGTAATCTGGCCCGTTTCATGGTGGGTTGTACCTGATATCTGTTCATTAATAGCACTACCAGCGTTTAATACCTTGGAGATGGGGAGTTCGCTGTACGGTACTGTACGATTTTGCATATCTATGAACTCCCAAGCATCCACATCCAGGCTTTTTTCTTTGAGTTGCTCTATGTTTAGGTTAAGAATTGCCAACGCCGCAGGGTTAGCGTACTCCACGGCACCTGATTCATTGTGAATAACCACGCGAATGTGCGTATTTTCCAGAAGATTAAACAAGTTAACATTGTCGATGCTCATAGCATTACACCAATTGAAAGCGTCAGTATGTACTGTTTTTATGGGTACATTGGCGAATCAACGTTAATTGATAGAGAAGGTTTTACCTATATAATAGACTTTAGTGTAGGAAATAGCCAAAAGCTGTGTCTTGGCACAGCTTTTTAAAAAAACATTCGCGTTTGTAGCGGTTTATTAACGACGCGCTGTTGAGGCTCTACGGATAAGTGCAATGCCGCTTAGAAAGCACAACGTTAGAAAGGTCCAAGTACCGCCATGTTCCTCGACGATGACAATCGTGTCCTCTTGAACAAATTCGTGGTTTTCACTTTCAAGGGGAAGGTAAGCCAGTGCGCTGTCATCATAAGGGTCGGTAAAGGCGACAAGCATTTCAGTGTCCGCATCATAAAGCTCTAATAAAATATCGTACTCGTCCGACGGGTAGCCAGAGACTAACGCACTTTCTATGGTAAAAGTGTCGGTAGAGTCTTCTGAGTAGATGTAGAAATCTGAAGTGACGTGAATGGCTTCATAGACATCATTCTTGCCTAAATACAGTACGGCGTACACTGGCGCTCGTGTGAAAATCGTATCGGCATCAAATTCGATAGAAAATGTTGAATGATAGCCATCATAGTCGATGTCCTGACTTAGCGTTACCCAGCTTTCATAAATCCAAAACTCGTTAATACTGCTTACCACGATATCGCTAGAAGATTTATTTACGCCGAGATGCTGCGTATGTGTTTGGGTTTTGACTAAGTGAGTGCTTTGTTGTGTGGCTTCATCAACACGTTGTGATACTGTCTCGTCGCTCTCTACAATGCCTGTGGTTTTAGGCTCAAGAGAAGCTGAAGGAGTAAAGGGCTTATCGTAACGATACTCTTTCGATTCAACGGTCTTAGTTTGTGGTTCAAGTTCGGTACTTGCATGCACAGGTGTAACGAGTGCTAGATGCAATGCCGCCACAGCAGGGTATGTGGTTAGTTCACAAAGTAAATTCTTCATCTGTCCATCCTTTTCCAATCGATAATGACCCTGTCATTGTTGACGGAAAAAGATGAACAAAAGCTGAAGGCTAACTTAACGCTTAATCAGCTAAAGGGTGTAACCCAAGATGGTTAATCGTTCAGGTGATGTTCCTCTTCCTCATACTCACCCTCTTCGCGAGGTTCAAAATAGGTTCCCCAGCCGTCGTAGGTAACGTCGTGCTTATCGGCAATTTTAAGCAGCGCGTTAGCGTCGGCATTGAGCTTTTCAATATCAAGCTTTCTTTCTACCACGGCATCGAAACAAAAAATGGTTTCGCCATCATCTAACATTAACTCTTCTGCATCAGTGACTTCAAAGCCAGCTTTGAAGGCGTCGACGGCGGCTTTTTCAAGCACGTCAAAGTCGGTACTCGCGAAGTGATGCTCAATGGTATAGTCGGCATCGGCTTGACTGCCATCTTCTAGAAGGGCATCGATGGTTTCTTGGTTAAACGCGTACCACTCTTCTCTTTCATCGAACTGATTCATAATAAATACTCATTAGCAATTTTGACGCAAGTTTACCTGCTTTTTTCCAGTTCATCGACCTGAGTATTAAGCGCGTCGAACTTTTGTTTCATTTCATCGTTGAAATGGGTCATCCATTCTTTAATGGTATGCGCGTCGGTAAGCGGCTGAGGAGCTGCAATATCAATGAGCACAATGCCATTATCCCAGCGATTCCATTTTACTTTTTTATGTAGGTTGCTTGCAGTAACCATAACTACGGATTCGTTAGTGGTTTTTGCTAACCGGAAGGCCCCTTGTTTGAAAGGCAGTATTCCACGGCCATAACTGCGCGTACCTTCTGGAAATAACCACACTGACGTCTTCTTTTTCGCAATACGTTTAGCTGCAATATCCAGCGTATTTCGGGCTTTACCTGAATTTTTTCTGTCTATCATTATATTGCCCGATAGCCAGTAAATTTGACCAAAAATAGGTATCCACTTAAGGCTTTTTTTGCCTATTGTTACCACACCCGGTAGGGCCGCTTTGCATATGGTGATGACGTCAAAACTATTTTGGTGATTAGCAATAAATACATAAGGTTCGTTAATTTTTACGGCAGGATCTTTTCTAATAATAATCTTAAGCCCAACGATTTTCGCCATTAGCGAATATAGGCTACCTGCAGCATGCACATTATCTTTATGAAATGGCCTTACAATACAAACAAGCAGCAACACGATGTTTATTAGTAAGAATCCGATAAATAGTGCGGGGATGCGGAATAAAGCGATCAAAACAACTCCTAGATACAATTGACGCGCGCAGTATAGATGAAGTTTCAGCGTACACTTGTCCGATGAGTTTTTATAGGTCTATTGATGCATTCGGTCATAAGTTGAAAAAGTCGTTGTGTTTATCACCTTTAGTATGAGGAAATTTTGCCGATACCCGATTACAATAATAGAAAGCTTAAGCGAACCTAACTCGGTAATTAACAATATGCAGACATTTACTCCAGATGACCTAGAAGAGGATATTCTTGCTGACCTAATGGAGGAAATTAACGAACTCTATGAATCAAGTGAGCAAACGTTGATTGAGTTAGAGCTTCGCCCTGAAGATAACGAGTTGCAGCGCGCGCTTTTCCGTTCAATTCATACCATTAAAGGCGATCTGGGGTTAGTTAACTTTTCGCCTATGATCCCGCTTCTACAGCATGTTGAAGACCTACTAGACTACCTTCGCAAAGGGCAGGTTGCCTATACCAGCACCATGAGCGACTTAGTGCTGCTAACGATGGATAGGGTAAAAGCCTTCGTTGAAAATGTCATGGCCAATGGTAAAGCCGACTATGATGATAGCCTTCATAATCAGCTCGTCTTAGCAATTAGCCGAGTTACGCCTGATAATGCCGCTGATCATGATAAACGCCTTACCGAAGCGGTGCTTTTACTTAACCCCGCACTTGATGTTGTAAGCAGCGACGACGACCCGCAACGTGTTCAAATAAAGCCACCAACCTTAGCGGCTACAGGTATTCCAAAAGATATCAGTAGCGAGAAAAAACAAGATATATTGTTCTTTCGCGATCTAATGCAATCGATAGAGCGTCGATCAGACTATTGGGCTGGTAGAGGTGATCGTATTGCGAAATTGGCTATGTATATAAATGATGTGGCTGAAAATCCCATTGATGAAGATCAGCTTGCTGTTGCCAGCTATGTCCATGATTTTGGAATGGCCTTTATGCCGTTGAAACTACTGCACAAAGGCGACACGTTAAGTGAGATTGAGTTTAATCTTATGCGCTCCCACGTTTACAAAAGTGCTCGGCTATTGGAACACCTGGACCAGTGGGACATGGCACGCAAGATTGTGATGCAGCACCACGAGCGCACAGACGGTACTGGCTATCCCCTTGGCCTTAAGGAAGACGATATCTGCGATGGCGCCAAACTACTTGCCATTGTTGATACCTACGATGCAATGACGCACCCGAGAGCGCACAATGAAGATAACGTACTATCTAAGAAAGACGCAGTGATTGAAATTAACCGCAGCGCAAAAGGGCAGTTCAGTATGAAGTGGGTAAGATTGTTTAACCAAGGCATGACGGCACTTTTAACCAAAGGTCAGTAGCCTAATTCGCGGTCGCTGTGTACGTAAGCGCTAATGCATAATGGTTAAGTGCATTAGCGCTTGGTATATAAACGCTCAGGGAGTAAATGGTTAATTAACGCCAAGCTCCTTAAGCTTTCTGGTTAATGTATTGCGCCCCCAACCTAACCGCTTAGCAGCGTCTTGTTTATGGCCGTGGGTATGCTGTAGCGCGCGCTCAAGCATCACGCGCTCAAAGGTAAGCATGGCATCGTTTAAGATGTTGTGATGGCCGTCGCGCAGCTGTTTGTCGGTCCAACTTGCTAATAAGTCTGGCCAGTCACCTGATTCTGCACTTGGCTTTTCAATCGAACTATCGCTGTGGATTTCAGGAGGTAGATCGCTGGGAAGGACCTCTTGCCCACTTGCCATAACCGTTAGCCAGCGGCATACGTTTTCTAGTTGCCTTACGTTGCCAGGCCAGGGAAGCTGCGACATTACGCGCTCAGCGTCTTTCGATATGCTCTTGGCTTCAACATCAAGTTCTTTGGCAGCGCGGCGTAGGAAGTGGCGTGTTAACAGCGGAATATCTTCGCGGCGTTCGTTGAGTGATGGAAGATGCACGCGAATAACATTTAGGCGGTGAAATAAATCTTCCCTGAACTTACCTTCAGCAACCCTTTGTTCTAAGTTTTGGTGTGTGGCGGCGATTATGCGCACGTCCACGCTTACTGACTGGTGACCACCCACGCGATAAAACTGCCCATCGGCTAGCACGCGCAAAAGGCGGGTTTGCACATCAAGAGGCATATCACCAATTTCGTCTAAAAATAATGTACCGCCGTCGGCTTGTTCAAAGCGGCCTTGGCGGGCGGCTTGTGCGCCGGTAAACGCGCCTTTTTCGTGGCCAAATAACTCAGACTCTACAAGGTCTGCTGGAATGGCGGCCATGTTAAGGGCGATGAAGGGTTTGCTGGCTCTGGGGCTGTGCCTGTGAAGAGCGTGCGCGACGAGTTCTTTACCCGTACCCGATTGACCGTTGATAAGCACACTGATTGAAGAGCGAGACAGGCGACCTATGGCACGAAACACTTCCTGCATGGCAGGGGCTTCGCCAATAATTTCCGTTACCACGTCTTCGACTTGCGCTTTGGAAACCGTGGATTGCTCTCTGGAATGAGCAAGCGCGCGCTGGGTTAACGTTACCGCCTCGTCTATATCAAATGGCTTTGGCAAATATTCAAATGCGCCTTTTTGATAGGCGTTAACCGCGCTATCTAAATCCGAATGCGCCGTCATAATGATAACAGGCAGCATGGGGTGCGAAGTATGCACTTCGTTCAGTAATGTCATGCCGTCCATTTGTGGCATTCTAATATCTGAAATGATGACTTCAGGTGCTTGACCGCTTTGAAGTTGAAGCAATAAATCTTCAGGGTTTTCAAAACTTAAGCAGCTTATATCTGCTGCTTGTAAGGCCTTTTGCAGCACCCAACGAATAGAACTGTCGTCATCGACAATCCACACAGACTCATTCGTCATCGTCTGTCTCCTTACGATCTATTGGTAGATAAATTACGAACTCAGTGTGACCAGGGTAGCTGTCTACATCTATTTTGCCGCCGTGGTGGTTAATAAGGGTTTGAGAAATAGACAAACCCAGCCCAGAGCCATTTTGTTTACTTGTGACCATGGGGTAGAAAAGCGTGTCTTTTATTTCGGGAGGTATACCTGGGCCGTTATCAATAATTTTTATTTTCGCGACAAGTGCATACCGTTTGGTTTGAATTGTCATTTGGCGCTCAATACGTGTAACCAACCTAATTTCTGGATGTGGTGTTTGACTTTCGTTTAGCGCCTGTACACTGTTGCGAACAATGTTGAGTACCGCCTGTTGAATCATGTCTGGATCAAGCAATAATGGGGGGATACTCGGGTCGTAATCGCGCACAATAGTAATCGGGTTGTCTGAGTCAAAGCGCATCAAGCTACGTATTTTCTCTAACGCTTGATGCACATTGCTTTCTTCAAATCTAGGGAGTGAATTTGGCCCTAATAAACGGTCCACCAAATTGCGCAAACGATCAGACTGCTCAATGATCATGCGGGTAAATTCTTTGTGCTCTTCTGATAGCTCTTTTTCTAACAGCTGGGCTGCACCACGAATTCCGCCTAACGGATTTTTAATTTCATGAGCCAGTCCTCGCACTAGCTCTCGAGCAGCATAATGCTGTGCATTTTGTAGGTTTTCCCGTGAGATACGCTTTTGTTGGTCAATTTTTTTAACTTCAAAAAGCAGTCTAGGCCCGTCTTCGAAATGTAAGTTCGTCACCGTGAGGTCGGCAGATACATAGCGATTATCTCTGAACGCTAATTTAATTTCATTTTCTGTAAAGTCTTCGCCTTTTCTTATTGCGGCTTTTAGGCGCGTTGTTTCTATTGTGCCTGGCAGAAAAAAATCTTGAAGAGGGTGCCCGATAAGTTGCTTTAAGCCCGTTTCAAACAAGGCTTCGCCAGCATGGTTGGCGTAAACAATAGTCAGCTTATTATCCACCATCACTAACGCGGTATTAAGGCTATTAATTAGCTGTTGTGTCTCTAACTCGGTTGAATGCATCCGAGCTCGTCTCCTTTGCACCATTATTGTGCATTGTAGCTTGCATTGATGCGTTGCGCGAATGAAAGAGGTCAATGAATTATTGTCACTGAACCTCTGTGGTGCGCTTACAAAGCAGTGATTGCACGCTATTAGTTATTAATTAACGCTGATGCCTGATGAAGGTACAGGGTTTGTACTGGAGACGATGCAAGAGTCTTGCCCGTATTGTTAGTTAGTTCAACTTTATAAGTATGTGCCCCACGATGGATACCGGATAGCTTAAAAATGCCAGAACTGTTGCTAGCTATTGGGGCGTCGTCAAAAATTAATCGGTAAATTGGGGCTTTAGGTGCACCAGTTTGAGCCGCTGAAATGGTGAGATCACCTAGGTTGTTGCGGATGGTCGCTTCGGGGGCCGGATTTTTTATTACCACCTTATACTTCGGCTTAGGGGCTTTCTGGGGCGCAGGCGGGGGAGGTGTAACCTTTGCTGCCTTTACAACATTCTGTGTTTGACCATCAAATGATAGGGGCTCTGCGTTTGGCTGAGGTTTATCGGTAAAGGTAATAACGCCGTTCTCATCCACCACTTTGTAGATTTTTGGTGGCGCGTTTGACGGTGTCGCGGAATCGCTGGTATTCATTTCGTCATCGGGTCGTTCTGACGCTTGTTGGTCATTGGCTTGGTTTTGCGCTGCAGAATAAACGTTAAACGGTAAATTGCCCGAGGTTAATAGCAATAATATGAAGAATATCTTTCCCGTTTTATTTCGCACGTGTGGTTTACCTGTTCGCGATAGTCATAAGTTTTAGCCTTATTTCCACTGAAGGCCTTAAGCATGACGACAGTGGGCTAGTAACTAACATAGTGTGAACAAGCTTAGAGTGCAATAGCTACTACACGCAGAAGTAAATTACGTAGGCGCTGATACAGTTAATTGATCTTATAGTGCAGCAAAATGTTGAGTAAATAACAGGCTCGAAAACGTGGTTGATAACTAGCAGCCATAAAAAAAGCCCGCAAAGCGGGCTTTAGTATAAGTTGCTATACAGGGTGTAATTACACGCTGTAGTACATGTCGAACTCAACAGGGTGAGTTGTCATGTTAAGTTTAGTGACTTCTTCAGACTTAAGGTCGATGTATGCATCAATCATGTCGTCAGTCATAACGCCACCCGCTTTAAGGAAGTCACGGTCGTTATCAAGTGCTTCAAGTGCCATTTCTAGCGAGCTTGCAACAGTTGGGATTTCAGCCGCTTCTTCTGGTGGAAGGTCGTATAAGTCTTTATCCATCGAGTCGCCAGGGTGGATCTTGTTTTTGATACCGTCAAGGCCAGCCATTAGCATAGCAGAGAACGCTAGGTAAGGGTTAGCTGTTGGGTCAGGGAAACGTACTTCGATACGGCGTGCTTTATCGCTCGTTACGTGAGGAATACGAATTGATGCAGAACGGTTACGTGCAGAGTATGCAAGCATTACCGGCGCTTCGAACCCAGGAACTAGACGCTTGTATGAGTTAGTTGAAGCGTTAGCAAAGGCGTTGATTGCACGTGCGTGCTTAATAATACCGCCAATGTAGTAAAGTGCTTCTTCAGAAAGACCAGCGTACTTGTCACCCGCAAAAATGTTTACGCCATCTTTAGAGATAGACTGGTGGCAGTGCATACCAGAACCGTTATCACCAACAAGTGGCTTAGGCATGAAGGTAGCAGTTTGGCCGTATGCGTGTGCTACGTTGTGTACCACATACTTATAAACTTGAATTTCATCCGCTTTTTTAACTAGCGTGTTGAATTCGCAAGCAATTTCGTTTTGACCCGCTGTGGCTACTTCGTGGTGGTGAGCTTCAATCACAAGGCCCATTTCTTCCATTACCATACACATAGCAGCACGAATGTCGTGTGCAGAGTCTACTGGTGGTACTGGGAAGTAACCGCCTTTAACGCCTGGACGGTGCGCCATGTTACCGCCTTCAAACTCTTCACCTGAGTTCCACTTGGCTTCTGATGAATCGATCTTGTAGAACGAGCCTGCCATGTCAGTGTGGAAGCGAACATCGTCGAAAAGGAAAAATTCTGGCTCTGGGCCGAAGAAACATGTGTCGCCAATACCTGTTGATTTCAAGTATTCTTCTGCGCGACGTGCAACAGAACGTGGGTCACGCTCGTAACCTTCCATTGTTGAAGGCTCAACGATGTCACAGCGAATGTTTACTTGTGTTTCTTCTGCGAAAGGGTCTACTACGCAGCTGTCTGCGTCTGGAAGAAGAACCATGTCTGATTCGTTGATGCCTTTCCATCCAGCAATTGAAGAACCGTCGAACATTTTACCTTCTTCGAAGAATTCTTCATCTACAACACTTGCAGGAATTGATACGTGTTGTTCTTTACCTTTGGTGTCGGTAAAACGTAAATCTACAAACTTCGCTTCACTTTCTTTAATCAGCTCTAATGCCTTATCAATCGACATCGTGTCCTCCAGGTTTAATGTAAAAAATGCGGGATGATCAGCTTCACCCCAACAGTGAAAAAAGTGAAAGCGATTATCATGCCATCTATATGCATGCCGATTTCTGTGGCATAGCGGGGCACCTATCACTTCCTTTTAAGTTGGAATGCACCATAACTGTGCACTCTTGCACCCTTGTGGTGATTCGCTGTTTTTTTTACGATAATCAGCCTAGAATACTTTGCAGCATATGGCTACCTAATATGTTCAATCCAGTGCAACATAAGTGTTCAATAGTTGAACAAGTAATTGAAAATCAATAAAACGTGTCCACATCAAAAAAAAGGTGCGCAAACGTCGAGTTTTTTCTGTACAATCCGCGCAAATTTCTCTATCTGCATTTTTTTGCAACAAATCTAATGCAGACTTATTCGATTCCCGAATTAAGTTGGCATCGATTTACACAGGCTCTATATAAGCATGAATACCACTGATATTAGTAAATTGCGTAACATCGCAATCATCGCCCACGTTGACCACGGTAAAACCACCCTGGTAGACAAACTGTTACAGCAGTCTGGCACCCTTGAATCTCGAGGCGAGCAAGAAGAGCGCGTAATGGACTCGAACGACATCGAGAAAGAACGTGGCATTACCATCCTAGCTAAGAACACAGCGATTAACTGGAACGACTACCGAATCAACATCGTAGATACTCCAGGACACGCTGACTTCGGTGGTGAAGTAGAACGTGTAATGTCAATGGCCGACTCTGTACTTCTACTTGTAGACGCACAGGAAGGTCCAATGCCGCAAACGCGTTTTGTAACGCAAAAAGCATTTGCTCAAGGCCTTAAGCCAATTGTTGTTATCAATAAAATCGACAAGCCAGGTGCTCGCCCTGATTGGGTAATGGACCAAGTTTTCGACTTATTCGACAACTTAGGTGCAACTGATGAACAGCTTGATTTCCAAGTTGTTTACGCTTCTGCACTTAATGGCTGGGCGTCACACGATGCTGACGCGCCTCAAGAAGACATGACTGCGCTATTTGAAACTATCGTCGAGCAAGTTTCTGCACCTGATGCAGACGTAGACGGTCCTTTCCAAATGCAGATTTCTCAGCTTGATTACAACTCATACGTGGGCGTAATTGGTGTGGGTCGTGTTAAGCGCGGTTCGGTTAAGCCAAACCAACAAGTGACGGTTGTTACTGCTGATGGCGAAAAGCGCAACGGTAAAGTTGGCTTAGTTTACGGCTATCTTGGTCTTGCACGTCATGAAGTTGAATCAGCGCATGCTGGCGACATCATTGCCATCACTGGTCTTGGCGAACTTAAGATCTCTGACACAATCTGTGATCAAAATACAGTTGAAGCGCTTCCTCCGCTTACGGTTGATGAGCCTACTGTAACTATGACCTTCCAGGTAAACACGTCTCCGTTTGCGGGTAAAGAAGGTAAGTATGTAACATCACGTAACATCCTAGAGCGTCTTAACGACGAACTAGTACACAACGTTGCGCTTCGCGTTGAAGAAACACAAGACCCTGATAAGTTCCGCGTATCAGGTCGTGGTGAACTTCACCTAGGTATTCTTATTGAAAACATGCGTCGTGAAGGTTACGAGCTTGCTGTATCTCGTCCAGAAGTAATTCTGAAAGAAGTAGATGGCGAAACACAAGAACCTTACGAAACACTAACGATTGACTGTGAAGAAGAGCACCAAGGTTCTATTATGGAACAGCTTGGTCTTCGTAAAGCAGAAATGACCGATATGTCTCCAGATGGCAAAGGTCGTGTACGTATCGACTTCATTATTCCAAGCCGTGGCCTAATTGGTTTCCAAACAGACTTTATGACAATGACATCTGGTTCTGGTTTGCTTTACCACACGTTCGATCACTACGGTCCGTACAAGGGCGGTATTATCGGTAAGCGTAAAAACGGTGTACTTATCGCAAACGCAAACGGTAAAGCATTAACTAACGCCCTGTTTAACTTGCAAGAGCGTGGTCGCCTATTTATCGGTCACGGTGTTGAAGTGTACGAAGGTATGGTTATTGGTATTCACAGCCGTGACAATGACCTAACTGTAAACGCGCTTAAAGGTAAGCAGCTTACTAACGTTCGTGCATCAGGTACTGATGAAGCGCAGACACTCGTTCCACCAATTAAGATGTCTCTTGAGCAAGCGCTTGAGTTCATTGATGATGACGAACTTGTTGAAGTAACGCCTGAGTCTATCCGTATTCGTAAGAAGCTTCTTACAGAAAACGAACGTAAGCGTGCGTCACGCGCACCTAAGTCTTAATACCTTCTAAGACTTAAACAACTTTTAAAATGCCAGCTTCTCGCTGGCATTTTTTTATTCTGCGTTGTCACAAATGTAAAGTGGCCAAAATTTCGACTAATGGGTAGTGGTCAAAGATAATTTACCCACCTATGCTTAGATTAATTGGGTTCGGGGCTAAAAAAGGCCTTAAGCTGGCATAAATTATAACTACTTACCGATTTTTAAGGGGATCGTATTGTTTTCTGTAGCCGTAGTCGAAGACGACCCTATCACGCTTGATATGATAACCGATGCGCTGGAAACGCAGTTGGACGCAACCGTTTATTCGTTTACACGCAGCAAATTTGCTCGAGACTTTTTGTTACAGCAAACTTCTGACTCGTTAAATCTCATTATTAGCGATCAAGTTATGCCGGATTACGATGGTTTAAGCTTGCTGAAAACCTGCCAGTCTTCAGGTCTCAACGTTCCATTTTTACTTATTACCGCGGACCCAAATAAAGAACTGGTTATTGAGGCTCGTAAACTTCAAGTCACGGGTTTTTTAGCTAAACCACTTGATATGATGGAATTAATTCAAAAGACCCAAGAAGTAGCTGCACACAAAAGATAATGGCATTAAGTGATGTTATTTATCTCTATTTAAGTACATTTCGATCTAGCGAAATAGCGTTAAATCACGATATTCACCCTAGTTTATAACGTAGGAAACTTCTACACTGTTGCCACAATTTTTTATGCAACAGGATGTAATGTGAGCACGTTATTCGATAATACTCCCCCTCGAAAAGACACTTTCTCGTTTAAATGGCAAAAGTACAAAGGAATAGACATTATTCCTGCGTGGGTTGCCGATACCGAGTTCCGTTGTGCTCAGCCAATACTCGATGCTATTTCAGGTTATGTAGAACATGGTAATTTGGGATACATTCTTCCGGCACACCATGAAGGTGCAATTCAAGCGGTAGTTAGATGGCTTAAGGATAAGCACAATTGGAACATTAAGCCAGAGTGGTTAGTGTGGACTCCTGGCGTGGTGCCAGCGTTTAACGTTGCCTGTAAAGCTTATTGTGAGCCCGGCGATAAAGTGCTTATCCAAACCCCGAATTACCCGCCTTTGCTAGCTGCACCTAAGCTAAATGGCTTAGAGCGGGTTGATATCGGTACGGTAGTTCAACATGCTAATGGTGACAGCGCCGATACGATTAATGAGGTAGAAGGCGCGCGCTATACATTAGACTTTGATGCACTAGAGAAAGAGGCTGCAGACCCTCGATGCAAACTGTTTATTCTATGTAACCCAATGAATCCTGTGGGCTCGGTATTGTCTAAAGACGAGTTAGATCGTATTGCCGATATTTGTAACGCAAACAATGTAACTCTCTGTTCCGATGAGATTCACTGCGACCTCATTTTAGAAGAGGGAAAAACGCATATTCCTGCAGGGCGTGAAGCAAACCTTGCGGAAAATAGCGTTACCCTAATGGCCGCGAGCAAGACCTTCAATATAGCGGGCTTAGGTACCTCATTTGCTATTATTCCCAACCGCCAACTGCGTCAGGCATTTACTAATGCAGCAGCAGGTATTGTGCCTTGGGTTACCGTATTGGGGCTGGCAGCAACTGAAGCGGCTTTTACCCAGTGTGACGATTGGCACCAACAGCAACTTACTTACTTGCGTGAAAACAGAGACATGGTCTTCAATACCATTAACAGCATAGATGGGCTGCGTATGCTAAAAGCCGACGCCACCTTCCTTGCTTGGGTGGATGCAAGTGACCTTGGCGTTGAAAATGTTCAGCAGTGGGCAGAGGAAAAAGGCGTGGGCCCATCCCCTGGCATCGATTTTCACAAAGCGGATCATTTTCGAATTAATTTCGGCTGCAGCAAGGGAATGCTCCAAGACATTCTCCAACGCCTAGCCAGCTAAAATCGGGGCAGAGTGCTTTTCAGCCCAAAGCTGAAAGCTTTAACTTCTATTAACGTTAAAAAGGGCCATAGCGGCCCTTTTTCTATGCAGTCTGTTAGTTACGTTGGCTTACTGCTTTTGAAACCTGCTAACTGGGTTAACTTTCAAAAAAGTCAGACTAACTCTGCCCTCATCTCTGTAACTAGCTAAAAACGCCGATTAATTTATACAAACCTAAACCAATCACAGTGCCAACTACCACAAAGCCCGCTACGTTACTTTTCCACGTGTTTCTAAATTCACCCAACGCAGTGCTCTTGTTCATTACCACTAGTAAAAATATGGCAATGATAGGAAGTAGCAGGGCATTGGTGGCTTGTGCGAACAAAATAGCAGGTAACGGTTTAAAGCCAAGTGCCGCAACGCTTACACCTATAACAATGATAATGAACCACACCGCCTTGAAGCTTTTACTTTGCATATTGTCAGATAATCCAAGCGCACCAGTTACTGCGTAAGCGGCTGCGAGCGGTGCCGTGATCGCACTGGTTAATCCGGCTGCAAACAAACCAAGTGCAAAGAACCACTGCGCTTTATCACCTAAAACCGGTTTGAGCTGTTCTCCCATATTAGATGCGTCCATGGTGGCAGCTTGATTGAAAAACGCCATCATGGCCGTGGCCATAACGATGAGTGTGATAAGTCCGCCCATGCTTATTGCTCTTGCAGATTGATTGCGACAGGCTACAACTGCGTCGTGTTTATTCTGTCCTTGAGATGATTTAGCTACGAGGCTAGCGTGTAAGAATAAATTATAGGGAACGATGGTTGTGCCAATTAGCGCAAGCACAGTTGTAATCGCATCGGAATCCAAGCGGGGAGAGATGAATTGGCTAAACATAGCAGCAACGTCAGGCTTGGCTACCAATAGCGTAACTAAAAACACCCCAGCCATAATAAACACCAAATAGACAAGAACGGTTTCAATCCATTTGTAACTTCCAGACCAAAGCAAGACAATCGCTATAGTGCCCAATATGCTGGCCCATGGACCGATGCCTATGTTAATGAAGGCATCTAGACCAATAGCTGCTCCGGTTAAATTTCCTGACTCATAGGCGGCGTTTCCGATACCGATGGCACTGACTATAAGCAAAATAAACATACTTTTTAGCCAGGGTTTATATGCCATATCTTTCATTGCACTGGCCAAGCCCTTGCCACTGGCAACGCCTAATCGAGCCGCCATATCTTGCAGCACGATAGTAGCGAAAATGGAAAAAAGCAGCGCCCATACGAGGTGAAAACCAAAGTTAGCACCTGCTAAGCTTGCTGTGGTTACTGTTCCCGGCCCTATAAATGCGGCCGCGATGATATATCCTGATTTATCTTTTGCCATTGCAACGACTCTTAGTTAAGTTTTGCTATCATGACAATAGGTAGGCAAGCACGCAACAGTACCGCTAAACCAATACAGTAACAGATTGGTTTTAAACCTATTGTCGCGTACCCAATGCGGACAAGTCATTTTCTGTCGCCTTTACCCGGTTTAAGTGAGGGTAAAAGGTTAAAAAATACGCCCTTAGCAAAGTGGGCGCGCAGACTACCGTTTCACGAAATAGAACGCAAATTAAAATAGGACATTAATGGTGAAAGACGGCTATCCGATAACGATGGTGAGCGATATTGTGTCGTTGCCTAATTTTGAGAATGTTCTTCCTTCTACTTACCAAGTTGATGGGATGATCTTTGCCGTAGCCTCCGCACCAGAGATACCCATGCCCGAGCAGTGGATGCCTTGGTTAATTCAGTCAGGTGACAGTAAGCTTGTAGATAAGGACGTAGATAAACTGGCTGATGCGCTGATGAATGGTTTACGCGCGCATCTCGATTTTATGCGACAAGAAAAGTCACCACTGCCTGAGGAACTAATTTCGACCGAAGAGGTGAATGGCTTCAGAAGACCCTCTAAAGCATTAGAGGGCTGGTTGACCGGACTACTTCACGTCCACAAGTTATTAGAACCCGTTTGGGAAAATGCGTGGCAACAATTCGAGAAAAAGAGCGGTGACAGCACTAACGAAGCGCCGGAAGCGCGACTATCACGTTGTTTAAAGCTGTTTTCTACATTGGCAAATGTGGATTTAGCCCTTTCGTATCGCAATGAAGAACAAACCGAGCAGTTAAAAATGAACATGGCTCTACTGATTAAGCAGTTGCCGTCAGTACTTGCCGACTACACAAAACTTTCGGGCGAGTTGGCTGGGGCATTGCCAGATCAGTTTGAGACATTCAGCAAAACTTAAATAACTACCGTTCGCCCCAACATTAAGTTTAGCAGCTATCGCTGTCGCTGATGCTGGCGCTGATTTAATGTGTGTTTGAGGGAAGCTGTGTAACTGTCTAGTTCCAGCTTCGCTTTTTCGTATTGTTCGTTTAACCGCAAGGAAGCCGGTTCCCGCATCAGGGCTTTAAAGGCCAAATCTGTTTGTTTTAGCAAATCTTTAAGGTGTTGATTACTGTCGTCCATGTCGTATTCCGATAAGTACATTTATTTAAATCCGAGAAACAGCTTCAACCCGGTGCTTTCTTGCGCTTACATCGTTATTGCTGGTTTATCGCTTCAGGGCTCGATACTCCTTTTATCAAGCCCCAAAGGGTTTAATTTCTCGCTAAAAAGGCTTTACTACCGCCAAACAAACAATAGCGAGTATGGCCAATACCGGTACCTCGTTCAAAAAACGGTAAAAGCGAGGAGAATGCCTATTTTCGTCTCGCTCAAATTGCTTCAATAACTTAAACAAATAGAAGTGGTATCCGTAAATAGCAAGTAAAAGCAATAACTTTATGTGAAGCCACCCTGACATTTTAAACCATGTACCGCCATAACTGACAATAAGTGCAACGCCGAATGCTAGAGTTAACAAGGCGAATGGGGTTACAAAGAACCATAACCGACGCTCCATAACTTTAAATTCGTCTTTTACAACTTGTGATTGAGTGGTGGCGTGATACACAAAAAGTCGTGGTAGATAAAAAAGCCCTGCCATCCATGCCAACATGAAAAAGATATGCAGTGCCTTAAACCATAAAATGTACATATTAATATTGCGCCTTCTGTAAAAAACTTTGCAAGATATTCCAGGTAACTACGCCAATAATATCGTTAAGTTCTTGATCGTAAATATAAACTGCGCCAGAGCGCGAATTTTTAAGGTGTTCATACACCTCGTGCAGCGTTGACTGGGCGCTAATGCCTTCCATCTCGTAGTAGTTAAGCGCCGTCGCATCGTGCTCAAGACTGACATTGTATTGGACCAGTTTATACTGCACATCTATTTCAAACTTTGATTTTTGAACAACAATTTGTGTTGGATTACTTTCTAAATAATTGAAAAGTGCAGCCTCTGGAGCATCGTGAAACAACTTGTATTCGGTATTCATTGCAGCGAGTACGCCAGTTTTCTCCAGCGCTTCTCGAATTGAAGAAATGGCGTAGGGCAGGTTCTGATAGTCAAGCTGCCGTATAAATATGGATCGGTTTCCAAAAAATTGCGTGGAAGTAACATAAGCTGGCACGATAACAAGCATAGCCGGTAATATAATTTGCGGGCTGTAAGAAAGCTCCATAACCGCTGATAGGGCTGCAAGCGGGGCATGTAGTACGGCAGTCAACATACCGGCAATGCCCAGTAGCGCAAAGCTATTCGTAAATTCGGGAACATCAATAAAGTAAGATAATGGTAAAAGAAGTACTGCACCAGCTAGCATTCCGATCACCATTACTGGACCTATGATCCCTCCTGGTATGCCCAAGCCAATGGCAAAAACCGCTAAAATTACTTTGAACACCAAGGTTGAAACAAGCAGGAGCGCGCCAGGGGAACTATCAAACAAATGTTCAACGTCTATAAAATTAGCGCCAAGAGCTTCAGGAATTAACATGCCAATAGTGCCTGTAATCAAAGCTGCGAGTACAAGTCGCCACACCATAGACACCGGTCTAAAAAGTGTCATAACACGCATTAGCTGACTGTTAAATAATACGGCTAAGACACCTAAAAGAATGCCTAAAAGAACCAAGTAGAAGTACATCCATTGACTAAACGCGTTAAACGATAAGAACGACAGTTCGTTGACCTCGCCAAACACGATACGCGTAAGGACCGAACCGCAGGCGGCAGCGAGCATAATGGGAACAAAGATATGGATTTTGTATTCTCGGAGCACAACTTCCATTACGAAGATAACTGCGGCGAAGGGGGTATTAAATGAGGCGGATATACCAGCAGCGATACCGCAGCCAGCAAGTATTCGAATACTGTTGTAGGGAAGGCGAAGCCACTGGCCTAAAAAGCTGCTACTTGACGCGCCCATGTGTACTGAGGGGCCTTCTCTTCCCACTACAAACCCGCCCGCTAACGCAAGCATACCGCCAAAAAATTGGTTGATGGTGGTTCTTAGAGGCACATAGCCATAATAATATTTTACCCGGTGAATAACGAAGGGAATACCAAGGCGGTAATGTTTGAAGCCAGTTAAAAAAGCAATGAAGAGTATCAGACCCACACTTATCAAGGGCATAATAAACCATACTAACCAGTCGTGAGTGAGAACCGATTTAAGCGACGATACGCCTTTTTCTTGCAGCCATTCCACACATAGCCGAAACAAGATAATGATAAGCGCCGCGCAGGTTCCCCCTACAATGCCCAGCATGCACAACTGAATGGATGTGCGTGGGTGAGCTACTTCCTCTCTTAAAGCCTGCAAGCGCATGTTGTGGTACAGTAGGTTAACGTAGCTAGCAGCTTACCATAAACACTTAAAATTCATAATATTTAGAACGCGTTAGCGTTTTGCATTTTTGTTGATGTAGAGATCATGACAACCGATCAGTTAAAACACATTTTAGGAAACTACAAATGGTCATTGCTAGTGGCTTTTATAATGCTAGCCATGGTGGGATTTGGTTATAAACTTGCCCGTATGATTGACGAGGGTGATAGTAAAAAAGTTCAGGCGCAGCAAGAGACAATTGCTATTTTGTCTGAAGAGAACAATGCGTTAACGACTAGAGTGAATCAGCTTGAAGTGGCCGTTGAGATTGCGTCGTTAGAAGCTGAAAAAATTGTCAATACACTTAGTGAACAGAAAAAAGAGATAGAAGCTCAGCAGGAGTTGATCAGCTTTTACGAACGGGTAATGGCGCCAGAAAAAACTGAAGACGGCTTTGCTATCGAAGGAGTAGAGGTTTTCAAACTTAGCGACACTACGTATCAATTAAGGTTGGTTTTACTGCAGTCAAAACAGCAAAAGGCTGTGATAAATGGCGATTTAACGATTGCTATTGTAGGTAAAAAAAACGGCGAACCTATTACTCTCAAATCTGGTGAATCGAACCTGTTAGCAGAGAACGTTAGGTATCGGTTTCGTTTTTTCCAAGCGGTTAACGTTACTCTCACCATTGATAAAGGCATCGATGTGGAATCCGTTGAATTCACTACATCAGTTTATCAATACAAAACTCGAAAGGGTACTTATGAGATGGGGGTTCCATGGAGCGAGGCCCTTTCTGTAGAGATTGAGTAAAGGGTTATAAGCAGTGCTTTTGCCGCAATGTTCAGTTATCCTTTAAGCACATCATCCTCGTATCTTTTTCGATTTCAGATGTCGTGCCTGTTACAACTTTAATGCTGGAGTACTGCTGTTTAGATTAGGGCGCACCGTCAGAGGCGCGCCTGTATAAGCGAATTGCTAGCTAGAAAGGGTCACTGTGCCTTTCATTATGCCGATATGGCCTGGAAATGAGCAGAAAAACATATATTCTTCATCTTTGCTCAAGCCTTCAACAGAAAACGTAGTTGTGGTTTGCTCGCCACCACCAATAATTTCCGTAGCGCCGATAACGCGCTTATCATTAGGCTTTACATAGTTGTTATCTAACCCTGCACTCATGCCATCGGTTGCCACAGCTTGACTATCGGCTTTAGTCGTCATAACCCAATTGTGGCCCATAGATTGTTTCGGCAATTGGCCAGTGTGTTTAAGCGTCACCGTAAATTCGCTACAGCTCGCCGGAATGGTCACGTTCGAGGTGTTGAACTGCATAGCATCGTTTGATTCCACAGTAACCTCACAATCATTAGCGAATGCACTAGAGGCCAAAAAGAAGAGGGCTGTGCCACCAAGTAATTTCTTGATCATAAAAAATATCCTTTGAATTTAAAGTAACTGCACCTTTTCGGTGGAATAAGAAGACTCGGTTAACTATACGGGAAAGAATACCACTGGATCATTATAAATGTTAATAGTTATCATTTATATTTGTGCTTAAGGGGCATTTGATTCGTCTTTCATAATTTTTACGCACAAGGAAGCCTATGTCATCGATAAGCAATGCACAGCAACAAGTTCGACTAGGAAACAGCGCAGATGAGCTGGATGTATTGGTATAAATTATCTTGATGGCGTTACAGTTGTTTAGCGCATCTTTACAAGCCTCTGCTTAAAGCTGAGCGCTATGCTCGCAGTGAGAGTGATCGAATTGCGCTTGCAAGGATAAAAATAGATATGCAATTGCTAGTGCCCTATTTTCTTTAGAAAGCTTACAGCATAGAAAGCTTACCGAGTTGCAGACACCAATATGAATGACGCGCAAGCGCTTATGGGCATGCACACATAACACAAGTTTCACCAACACAAGGATACGAGTAATGACAGCAACACGCACAGAACGCGACAGCATGGGAGAACTTCAAGTCCCTGAAAATGCGCTTTACGGCGCGCAAACTCAGCGAGCCATTCAAAACTTTCCCGTAAGCGGGCAGCGTATGCCTGAAGCTTTTATACGCTCGCTTGTCACAGTGAAAAAAGCGGCAGCACAAGCCAATATGAAACTCAACGCTCTTGATAGCAATCGTGGGCAAGCCATTGTTAAAGCGTGTGACGAGCTACTTTCTCTTGAAGACATTGTGCAGCATTTTCCCGTCGATATTTTTCAAACGGGCTCGGGAACAAGTACCAATATGAACGCTAACGAAGTCATTGCGACTTTGGCTTCGGGTTATGCAGACGAAGAGGTTCACCCCAATGACCATGTTAACTATGGTCAAAGCTCTAATGATGTCATACCAACAACTATTCATGTTAGTGCTGCCATGGCGCTCACGAACGAGCTTATACCGGCTGTCGAAAGCCTAATTGGCATTATTGAAGTAAAAGCGAAGTCAGTGTCGCAGTACAGCAAAACAGGGCGCACTCATTTAATGGATGCTATGCCGGTAGGAATGGACCAAAGTTTGTTAGCGTGGGCAGCACAGCTTAAGCAGCAAGTTAAAACACTGCGTGCAGTGCAACCTGCTATTCAAACGCTTGCTCAGGGCGGTACCGCCGTAGGCACAGGCGTAAATGCACACCCGGAATTTGCGGTTACCTTTTCCGATAGTTTAAATGCGCTTACCGATTTAGGCTTTAAACCGGCAGACAATTTCTTTGCGCTTATTGGTTCTCAAGATACCGCAGTCACATTATCTGGCGCGACCAAAAGTCTTGCGGTTACGCTCATGAAAATAGCTAACGATTTGCGTTGGATGAATTCGGGGCCGCTTGCTGGTCTTGGTGAAATTGCCTTACCTGCATTGCAGCCTGGCTCGTCAATAATGCCAGGAAAGGTGAATCCAGTAATCCCCGAGGCGGTGGCGATGGCCTGTGCACAAGTTATAGGCAACGACGCAGCCATAACCGTGGGAGGGCAGTCGGGTAATTTTGAGTTAAACGTCATGCTGCCTATGATTGCTAATAATCTATTGTCAAGCTTGTCGCTAATGACCAACAGCGCCAAGCTTATCGGCGAGCAAGCCATTGAAGGTTTCACTGTTAATAAAGATAACATTGAGACACCGCTCTATAGAAACCCAGTATTGGTTACCGCGCTTAATCCTGTTATTGGCTATGCAAAAGCAGCCGAAATAGCCAAAGCAGCATATAAAGAGAATAAACCGGTTATTGACGTTGCCGAGGCCATGACAGATATACCCCGAGATGAGCTAGAAACCTTGCTCGACCCTAGAGCTCTTACTCGTCTTTAGGCGCTTAAAACAGAGGTGTAGTGTTAAAAAAGTGCGGCGTTTTGCCGCACTTTTTTATGGTGAAATAACTTTCAATTCTGAAGCAATATTGGTGAATTCCTTTCCTCGATAAAAATAATTCGGTTATTGGCATAATATTGGCTAACACAGCAGTGAAAAGGGCATTACAGTTGCTGTATGTACGGAGGTTTTTTGATACAGTGACCCATTGAAACTAATTGAATCGCTGCGTAAGACAGCGACAAACTATTGCGCTAATAGGTTTTGCTAGTACCAAGGTAAAAGCAACGCCTTTTCGGGAAGAAAAAATGACAGAAACTTGCTTTCGCATGAAGGGCACTACGCTCACCAGTATTGTGTTAGAAGTAATAGATTTTGAACCAGATGACTTCGAAGCTCAGCTATCGCAAAAGATTGCGAGCGCGCCGCAGTTTTTTACCCGTTCCTCACTGATATTGCACCTGATAAAACCCTTGTCAGCTACTGAGTTTGAATTGCTTGTTGCGCTGTGTCGTCGCTTGCAGTTACAACCCATGGCGGTGAAAGGAGAGGTGGCTGAACTTAAGCCAACCATTAACGATTTGGGCTTGGCAGATGTCAGCCAGAGCAAGTTTACCGATAGTGTACTTCGCTCGCAAAATCCCTCTCAGCAAGCTACTGCGAGCATCGGAAATAGTAGTGAAAATAACGGCGACAGTCAGGCGCAGCAGCCATCGACTAGCGCCGCGAAAAAGTCATCAGACAGTGATGCTTCGCCATCTGCGGTAACGCCTTTGAAAGCTGAAATTAAACCAGCCAAAGTAATAAACCGTCCGGTTCGGTCAGGCCAGCAAGTATATGCTGAAGGCGGTGATTTGGTGGTGACAGCATCGGTAAGCGAAGGCGCTGAACTTCTCGCCGATGGCAACATACATGTTTACGGCACGTTGCGGGGGCGCGCGCTAGCCGGTGTTAAAGGTAACACGGGGGCTCGTGTATTTTGTCAGTCGCTAGACGCGGAACTCATTTCAATTGCAGGGCAATTTATCATGCACGAAACCGTTAAAGGTGAATGCTGGAAGAAGCCTGCACAAGTATATTTAGAAGAAGAAACATTACGTATAGAGCCGTTGGCTTAATGCTTTGTACGCACCAATAGGAAAGAATAGATGGCAAAGATTATCGTAGTAACCTCAGGAAAAGGTGGTGTAGGTAAGACTACATCGAGTGCAGCAATAAGTACGGGGCTTGCGTTAGCAGGTCATAAAACGGTAGTGATAGATTTTGATGTGGGTTTGCGAAACCTTGACCTTATCATGGGCTGCGAACGCCGCGTTGTTTACGATTTCGTAAATGTTATTAATAAAGAGGCATCGCTCAAGCAGGCGTTAATTAAAGACAAGCGCACAGAAAACTTGTTTATTCTTCCAGCTTCTCAAACGCGAGATAAAGATGCGCTTACGGTTGATGGTGTTCAAGCGGTGCTTGATGAACTGAAAAAAGACTTCGAATTTATCATTTGTGATTCGCCTGCGGGTATTGAGCAGGGGGCACAAATGGCGTTGTACTTTGCTGATGAAGCTATTGTTGTTACCAATCCAGAGGTATCATCAGTACGCGATTCAGACCGCATTTTGGGTATACTACAAAGCAAGTCTATGCGCGCTGAGAAAGGCGAGCCGGTTAAAGAGCACCTTTTGCTAACCCGCTACAACCCAACCCGCGTTGAAAGCGCTGAAATGTTGAGCGTTGCTGATGTTGAAGAAATATTGGCTATACCGCTATTAGGTGTCATTCCAGAATCTGAAGCGGTTTTAAAAGCGTCCAACCAAGGTCAACCCGTTATTCTTGACGAAGATGCTAATGCAGGACAAGCTTATGCTGACGCCGTCAAACGTCTGCTGGGCGAAACTGTTCCACATCGTTTCCTTGAAGCAGAGAAAAAAGGGTTCTTTAAGCGCCTGCTAGGAGGGAAGTAATGGGTATTTTCGACCTGCTTAAGAAGAAGCAAAAGCCGAGCACTGCGGCGGTAGCCAAAGAGCGTTTGCAGATCATTGTTGCGCACGAACGCAAAAAGCGGACCGAGCCTGACTACCTGCCGATGATGCAGCAGGAGATTATTCAAGTTATTCGCAAATACGTGACGATTGCTGATGATCAAGTATCGGTGCAACTGGACAATAATGACGATTGCAGCGTACTTGAACTCAATGTGACGTTACCTGACAGCAACAGCTAAGTCTGGTAGGGAAATGCGCCCTAGCATAGAAGCCAATACTATAATGGTTTTATACCAGTGCCACAGCGTTTTTTCACCAGCGCTACAGCACGCTATGACTAACGGTTACGTGCGCTAGCTGTTGATTAGGTCTTCATCAACATCAAGTTGTTTGGAGGCCTGTGCAATTAAGTTCTCATCAAGTGGAGGCGGAGAAATATCGACGCCTTCGCTTAATCTAGCGACAACAGTGTCTAATACGTCTACCCGTGCTTGCCACTTGTATTCCCCATTTATAATACGCCACGGTGCGTAGCTTGTGTGAGTACGTTCAAACATCTCATTCACTGCCTTAACGTATTCTTTTCGCATTTTACGGTTATGTAAGTCTTCTTCGGTTAACTTCCAGCGTTTAAATGGATTGTGAAGGCGTTCCTCAAAACGTTCGCGCTGCTCTTTCGGTGAAATGTGCATAAAGAGCTTAATAATACGTACCCCGCTATCACTGAGCGTTTTTTCAAACGCATTGATTTCGTCATAACCACGTTTGAAGGTCTTTTCGTCGATAAGCTGGTCAACGCGCTCCACCAGTACTCTACCGTAGTGTGAACGGTCGAATATCTTGAGGGTGCCGGGAGAGGGGATGTGCTGCCAAAAGCGATAGAGAAAATGCTTGTCTTGATCCTCTTTTGCAGGCTTAGCGACAGGAAATACGCTTACGCCACGAGGGTCCAACTTCTCCGTTATACGTCTTATCGCGCCACCTTTACCAGACGCATCCCAGCCTTCAAAAACGACCAACGCACGCTTTTTCTGATGGAAGTAAGATTGCTGAACGTGAAAGAGCTTCTCTTGCTGTTTTCCTAATGCGTCCTTGTATTCTTCTTTGCTATCAAAACGTGACTGCCCAAAATCCTCGAACAAAATAGGGGGAGAAGGAAGTAATAGCGTATTGTCGGTATTATTCATTAGCGCGCCTCGATTTTAATGATTCAGTGCGCAGAGCCAAAACAGGGGCTCTGGTATTTCAGTGTTAACTACTTAGCTTTATTTTTCTATCTTTACGTTTGGTTTATTGCTCGCTCAATGGTGGGGATAAACTTGAATCGTTAAGTTTTGCCCCAATAATTGCTTACTATCCGCAAGTATTAGATAATTGCGAGCAAGCACAAAGTGCGTAAGCACGAAGTTAATTTAGAGGTGGGTATGTCTGTAGAAACGGCGTTGCCGATAGAGTTTTCTGACGCTGCAGCAGCGAAAGTGAAAGCCCTTGTTTCAGAAGAAGAAAATCCTGATTTGAAATTACGTGTATACGTAACAGGTGGTGGCTGTTCAGGCTTTCAATATGGTTTTACTTTTGATGAGAAAGTGAATGAAGGCGATATGACCATCGAGAAAGACACGGTGACCATGGTGGTTGACCCGATGAGTCTACAATATCTTGTTGGTGGCGTAGTTGATTACGTAGATGGCCTAGAAGGCTCACGGTTTTTAGTTCAAAACCCCAATGCCACTACAACCTGTGGCTGTGGTGCGAGCTTCAGCGTTTAGCGTTCTTCGCAAAGCGAGAAGGTTTTCTCAAGTCGTGAGCGCTTTTTTGTACAGATTCAAAATGCGCTAAATGTTGATGGCTTCTACAACCATAGGCATACATCGCATCATTTTGTATGCCTATCGGCTGTCTTGTTTTTTATACTTCCTTTTTTTTTCAAATTCCGTCTACACTAATTTCATCAAACGACCACGTTTTAGGACAGCGTTATGAAATTATATGGCTCAACGACTTCTCCCTATGTACGCCGCATACGTATTGTACTCGCCTCCACTGAGCACGAATTTTTAAACCTTCAAATATTTTCGGGTGAAGACCGAGAATTACTCGCCTCCCGCAACCCGACGCTTAAAGTGCCTTGTCTTGAGGACGAGGGGCAAATGATTTTTGATTCCCGCATTATTTATAACTATCTTGCCGACAAGCTTGATCACGACGGCTTAACTTGGGAAGAAGAAAATCAATTGACCCTGATAGATGCAGCTAACGATTCGTTTGTACAACTCATGCTTCTTAAGCGTTCAGACTTTGATATTAGTGAAGATAAAATGTATTTCAGGCTTCAAAATGAACGAATTGAAGCTGTGCTTACCGCGTTAGTTGATCAGCTTGATGCTGGTGGTTTTAGCGGATGGACTTACCCAGAAATTTGCTTATATACCATGGTCGACTGGGTGCTGTTTCGCGAATTACACAGTATGAAGGCATTTCCAGAATTATTAGAGTTTCACGAAAAGCATCACAACCGTATAGAGGTTACCGCTACCGATCCTCGCGGTTAGCGCTAAAACTTTTTAGCAGAAAAAAACGATAAAAAAGGGCTATCGGATAATCAATAGCCCTTTGCAAAGTCGAACTGATACTTAAGCGGCAAACGCGCTAAATAGCGCTCAGCATTTTCTAAAAACACGCTTGCTACATCACTTGGCTGGGATTCCGCTGCCGAATGAGCCGTTATGGTAATGTTGGGATGATGCCAGAATCGGTGAGTAGGAGGTAACGGTTCATGTCGAAATACATCGAGCACGGCGTGAGCAAAAGTACCTTTATCGAGCCCACTGATTAATGCTTCGTCGTCTACAGCACTTCCGCGCCCTGCGTTAATAAATATACTGTGAGGTTTTAAAGCATTAAAAAATTCATAAGATAGCAAGTTTTGTGTTGTTGGCGTGTCTGGCATCAAATTAACGATGTGATCACAGGCACCGGAAAAAGCCTCTATTTCACTTGGCGTATACACGCGCTCAGCACCTTTTACGTCATTACCACTTCGCGTTAATCCTACCACTTTCATGCCAAAAGCATTCGCTACCGGTATCAGCGCCTGTCCGATGTTGCCAAGACCCACAACACCAAGGGTTTGCCCATTAAGCGGAGCGCGTGGCGATGCTTCCCACTTAGGCGTGGCTGCTCGCTGATTTTTTTCAAAAGCGTTTAAATTTCTTGCATGCTGGAGTAAATAGGCAAATACATATTCACGCATGAGCTTGCCGAAAATTCCCTTTAACCCAGTGAGCATATAATCTGTTCTGCCTGCGTTGAGAAGCGGTGCATTACCTGCCCATGTTGACTGACACCACTTTAGCGCCGAACACTTATTGATAATAACAGCGGTAAGATCTGGGTCGGAAAGTAGTACGGTCACATTATCGGTATCGACTTGATCAGGGTGGCATGTAACCTGGTCTATTGTTAGCAATGACTCGCGATTTGTTCCTCGCAATGCATCACTATCAGCAATTTTCTGTTGTAAAGCCTCAGCAATTTCATGGGCTTCATCGCTTAGTATTGTCAGTTTTATCATTCCCAAATCCCTCGCGGCTGGCCGCTTAACGCACGGTGAGTAAACATTTCTTTCCTAAACGTACAACTAAAATCGTTCAGCAGGTTGTTCTAAAAATGTGATTTAAGTTTTACATTTTTGTAAACAGTGTTGGTGCAACGTTGATTGCACCTGAAGTTAATTCGCAACGGAATCGTCATGCAGTCAGAAAATAATGCCCAAAAACTACTAGCAACACATATTGATGTGAAGCACGCTAAAGTACTCTCTCCAAAGCGTAACACAACCCAAGCTGAAACCACGCAGGCTCTGGTGGATGAACAGCTCGCTCACTTTGGTATCGATTCAGCAAGCGATTACGGTAAAGCACTTGCGAGTACTGCACATCATCTTTACGGCGCACAAGCAAGCGTAATGCAATTATGGGACATTACCAACAATACGTTGCAAGGGCTTGATAAAGAGGACAGAGTCGCGTATTTCAATGCTAAAAAGTTTCTTTCTTTCCAGATTGCTAAAATTCTAGATACGTTACAAAATCCTTTTCGCGCAACCTACCAGAGTTTATCAAGCGGAAATGGCTCGCAAGGGCACTATCCTCTATTTGACAACGTCACCGCGCTCTTCTCTGCAACGCCAGTGGTCGTGCGAACGGCAACCTATGTATATGCCTGTACCGAGTGGGTAGATGATGCGTTTCAAGGCAAAGAGTTTACTCACCAAATTTACTCGCGATTATTAAACCCAACGAATATCTCTCTTGCTAACGCTATTGTGGATATGGAAGCGGGCCCTTACGCCGCCGATTATCTTGCATGGAACTTTAATTCAGGCATGGCGGCAATTGATGCCTGCTTATCAAATGTATTAAGTCACGGCGATGTGCTTATAGTTTCAAGAAACGTGTACGGTGGCGTCTATCAGTTGCTCCATGATTATTTCGCTCGCAGCAACCGCATGGATATTCAAATAGCGTGGTTTGACGGTTATGACGCGCAAAGCTTTGCTGAATTTATGCAAACAACGAAAGCTGAGCATGCGTCTCGCTTAAATAATGGCGCGAAGATGCATGTGTATCTTGAGTCGCCTTGTAATCCACATGGTTATGTATTAGATGTACCGGGCATCTGTGAACTGGCTCACGCACAAAATGCGTTGGTGATGTTGGACTCAACGCTTGCTACGCCTGTTTTACACCAACCCCTGCAGCACAAAAATAAGGCTGCACGACCAGACTATGTGATCCACAGTTACACCAAAGATTTGTGTGGAAGTGGCGCAACCACGGCGGGCGTTGTGATAGGTGAGGGGCATCGTATGTTCCAACCCAAAGGCAGTTCAGTCAATGGTGTAGACTGGTCAGAAACCATGTTCTGGGATGTGTATTACATTAAAGGCGCGTTCTTAGATTCTGAAAAGGCCTTTGACGTATTAAACGGTATGAAGACCCTTGAACAACGCATGATGACGAAAGTGATCAACACGCAAGTTTTCACTGCATTTCTTAATGCCCACGATCAAATTCGCGTTAACTGCCACGCGTTGCCTGAACACAGTAATGCTGGGCTACGCGAGAAACAGCATACACATGGCTGGCCGTGTACATTGTTTACCGTTGATATGGCGCCGGCAAACTTACCCCGCGATGTATTCGTTCGCTTCTTTGATGCTCTAGAACCCGCGTTTAGTCATCAAGTGAGTATTGGCCAGAACAACACGATTATCCTATGCCCCGCGTTGACGTCTCACTCTGAACTTAGTACAGAAGAACAGAAAAAAGCTGGGATTGAATTAACCACTATGCGCATAGCCATGGGAACCGACAACGTCAAGCAGCTCATTGCCCATTTCATGTTAGCCGCTAAACATTTTATCGAGCCACATGTGCCAGGTTTTTGTGAGAACTTTATGGCAAATGCAGACATCGACAGCTTGTATTTATCGGTGAGTGAAAGAGTTAGTTCGCAGCACTTTGGCAGTAAAGCCAGCATGGACTCATTGATGAAAGGCGCATAGCGTCATTATTTAGCTCAAGAAGTTGCATTGAGCAGTCGATAGAAAATGTTGAGGATGTACTCCTTCTCCCGAGCCTTTCCTTACGCGGGCTCGGGATTTTTTTGTATGAAAGATTAATGGCGCTGGTAAGCTGACGCCTTTATCTTAAAATAAAAGATACAACGACTCTTAATCTTGAAGACTATCTAAGGCGGCTTTATGCACGAGTTTAAAATTGATGTAACGCTAGATGCATCATTGCCCTTTGTTTTTGCAGCATTTCACGAACCTGAATATCTGTCTGAATGGTTTGCGCCGGGTGATTGTTCAGTGACACAAATCATGTGTGACTTTAAAGAGGGCGGGCGTTATCGCATAAAAATGATGGATCCCAGCGGCATTGAAATGTCTTTGACCGGTGAATACGTGACTATATTAGCAAATGAACAGTTGTCGTTTTCCTGGGCATGGGAAGACGACATTGAAGAGTCGATAATAACAACAGTGGATATACACTTTGAAGAAACCGAAGGAAACAACGTTAGGCTCGTGCTTTTGCAGCAAGGGTTTGTGAACAAGCAAGAATGCGAACAACATAACTATGCCTGGATGTCGTGTTTGGAAAAGCTCGCCGTGTTAGCTGCTCAGAAAAAGTCATTCAATTAATGGTTTAGCCTTTATCTGTGGGCTAGGTTTAATTGGCCTAAAGCGAACAGAATAGAAAGGCAGAGCGAGAAGCTCTGCCTTTCTCTTTTTACCAACAAAAAGTGAAGCGCTATTATGCCTAAGTAAGAGACGTCATAGCATCTTTTCCACTTTTTTCACGGTAAGTTTCGTAATCGTTGTAGCCTTCTTCTGAACCTCCATACCAAGTAGATGGATCGTCGAATGACGCGAGCGGGTAATCGTGCTTGAAACGAGTAGGTAGGTCTGGATTGGTTATCCATGGTCTACCGAAGGCTATCATGTCGCCATCGCCATCAGACAAGCGTTTCTCTGCTTCTTCTTTTGTATAGCCACAGTTACCCATGAGCATGCCGTCATACAAAGCTCTGAACTCGGCAAGCGTCATAGCCTCGCCACGCTCGTGAAAGCCAAACGCTAAGCCGTCCATAACGTGAAGATAGCCTATGTTTAATTTATTGAGCTGTTGCGCAACATAAGTGTAGGTTTCGCGGAAATCATCGGCACCCATGTCGTTGAAGACACCGTTTGGCGATAATCTAACGCCCACTTGCTCACTTGACCATACGCTTAGTACAGTGTCCATGACTTCTGCTAAGAAGCGATAGCGATTCTCTAGGCTACCGCCATAGTCGTCGTCACGTTGATTGCTGCGGCTATCTAGAAATTGGTTGATAAGATAGCCATTAGCTGCGTGTACTTCAACGCCGTCGAAGCCTGCCGCTTTCGCATTAACCGCCGCCTTTTTGAAATCTTCAACGGTTCGTTTAATGTCATCATAGGTCATTGCCTTTGGCACTTCGTAAGGCTTTTTACCTTTCGGTGTGTGGATCTCATCACCTTCAATCTTTATCGCTGAGGCTGATAAGGGCAGTTCACCATTATGAAAGTCACTATGTGACGCACGCCCAGTGTGCCATAGCTGCAAGATAATTTTTCCGCCAGCTTGGTGAACGCGGTCCACGATAGAGCGCCAGCCATCTACCATTTCGTCGGTGTAAATTCCTGGAGTATCAACCCATCCAATACCTTCTTCTGAAATGGCTGTAGCTTCTGTGATAATGAGGCCCGCGTCGGCCCGCTGAACATAGTGATCGCCCATAATTTTATTCGGTATGCGATCGGCGCCTGCCCGTCCTCGGGTCATTGGGGCCAACACCGTTCGATTTTGAAGCGTATTACCTGCCCAATCAAAAGTGCTAAAAAGTACTGAATCTGTCATTCCTTATCCTTAATTAATCTGAATACTTCAATAAGGGGCACGAAATAGACGAACCCCTTGGACTTGAGATAGTAGTGAATACATAAATATGGGGGACTTGGATTGATCATGAAGGCAATAGAGAAAAGATATCCATTTCAACTTCAATGCATGAGGATCCTTGATTTCAACACTAAACAGTAAGGCACCAAAAAAAGCGCGCCTTTCGGCGCGTTTAATTAAGGGAAAATAAGAGCCGCAAGGTTTATGTCGAACCTTAGGCCTATAACAATTGCGTCATCAAGCGCGTTGACTCTGTCGCGCTCTGCGAACTGGTCGGGGTTAATAACATAGTGTAGGTTTGGCTGAATTCTTACGTGTTCGTTAAGTTGGTAACCATAACTCAGCTCTAACATAGTTTGACTACTTGCCGGCGTGCCAACGCCGCCGTTCAGAGCTCGCTTAATACGCTGGTCTTCTAGTGCTTCGTTACTATACTGCTGGCGGGTATATACAAAACCAATGGTATCGTCAGGACGAGAGGCAAATGTACCGCGCAATACGAACCCCGCTTTTATATAGTAGTCCTCGATTAATTCGCCTGAAGTTCCGGTTAGCACAGCGCCAAACAGCGTTAGTCCTTCTTTTGTAAGTGGGTTAGGGCGAGTAACGGTTTGTTCAAAGCGGGCGAATATACCCGAGCGACCGTTCCTAACTGCATAATCATTTCCTGACTGTGCTGCATAGTTGCCCTCATCATCAAATACAGGATCGGTATAATCAGCACCATCGTACCAACCGCCAATCTCATATCTTTTTGGAAGCTCGTCATCATTCCACGTAGTTTGATAACCTAGCGTAAACGGAACCACGACGCCGGTGGCCTCATTTGTAGCCCAATCAAATCCGTGGTCCCCCAGGTCTTGATGGCTGGTATTGTCTTCATATATTCCTGTATGGAAATAGGTCTTTGGTGAAAGCCAGTATTTCGCATGTCCGCCCCAACTCGACACAGGCCACCAGGTAAAGTTACTGGTTCTAAAAACAAACGTGGGGTTGCCGCACGCTGCGTTTGTTTGAAAGTATTGGCAAAGCTCAGACCCCAAAAAACTGATGTTGGCCACTGTGCGGCCACCTTCTACTTCCAAATCACCGTCAAGAAATGTGGATGAAATAGTAAAGCGAGCAAGACGAGTATTTTGGCCACCAAATATTTCCTGCACAGAAGTGCTATTGCCGATGTAATGCTCTGCTAGGTTTTTTCCATGTCGATTGGTCATCGCAATATGAACTTTAGTGTTGTCCCAATCTAGCAAGGTATTTAAATCTAATTCTCCACCCACAAAAAGCTGTCCGGCGTAAGCACTACCTCTTCGCTGACCTCCCTCAATATTTGTCGCTGACTCGCCGGTGTAACTTGCTTGAAGGTCGAACGCCTCTTGCCAGTTACCTTGTGATGCTAAACCGGTAGTAGAAAATACGAGCATACTTGATATAAGCGCTGCAAAGAAAAATTGCGATATCGTCTTAGCCGTGCAGAAGGAGATAGGTTTATCCATCATTTTTCTCTCAATTAAAAATACGTGGCGAGTTTGAACTGTTATGACTTTGTGACGAAAAATACAAAGGTATTTCTTGTCTGTTGCCCGCTAATCCCTTGTTAAATCTATAAAAAATGAACCAATCGAAATAACAGTGTGTTAACACTTTCTTAAGGCAAGACGAAATCTATCTAACTATATTGATTAAATCAACTATGTTTATTTATGTTTTTTTGCTGGTTTGTTTAATTTTGGTTAAAAATTCAAGCAGGTTTGATTGTCTAAGACAGTTGTCGTGGCTCACATAAAACAATCAAGCGTCACCTCTTATGTTTCTGATATTTATGCTATATTTTGTTTTTCGATAATATGCGTTATTCGAGGGTGGAGGGTTTTGTTAATTGGTGTCTTAACCCAAAGTATAAATTTTTACCTTTTTATAATTAAATAAACTAAATTGATTTATTGACAGTGATAAAATGCGGTGATTAAATTGGTTAACTAATTATTTACAAGCAAAAGGCCGTTTATATGAAAAACAACGCCCCTTTAGTTTCCAAAGACACATTACTTCCCTTTATATTATTAACAATTTGCTTCGCTGCATGGGGGGTTGCTGCCAATATGACTGACCCTCTTGTTAAAGTGTTTAGTAAAATATTTACCATGTCTTCGCTGCAATCAGCACTTGTACAGTTTGCCTATTATGGTGCGTACTTTTGTCTGGCAATTCCTGCAGCCTTTATCAATAAACGCTTTTCTTACAAAACGGGAGTGCTCACCGGATTAGGGTGTGCTGCTGCGGGAGCGTTTTTGTTTTATCCTGCCAGTCAAACTATGACCTATGGCTTTTTCTTGGCCGCTCTCTTTGTATTAGCGGGTGGGCTATCTATTCTTGAGACCTCAGCTAATCCTTACGTAATGGCCATGGGAAGTGAGAAAAGTGCTACTCGCCGCCTCAATCTCGCCCAGGCGTTCAACCCTGTGGGTACAAACTTAGGGGTATTTTTAGCCGCGACCCTTATTCTACCGAACCTGAATCAAGCCTCGGCAGAAGAGCGGGCAGCCATGTCCGTAGGCGAGCTTAAATCTGTTATCGGTGCTGAACTTGATGCGGTAATGCTGCCTTATGTAGGTATGGCTTGCGTGCTTGTGTTAGTTTGGGTTGCAATAGCACTGATTAAAGCGCCTATTCAAGAGTCGGTAGAGACGAGTGTCGAAGACGTCAAGCTTGGTGCGTCGCTAAAGCGCTTAGTGGCAAACAAGCACTACCGTTTTGGTGTACTGGCTCAGTTCTTTAACGTTGGCGCGCAAACCTGCGTTTGGACGTTTACTATTCAGTACGCCATGACTGCTATGGGTGGAAATGAGGTTAGTGGTGGTGAGATCTTGCAATACAGTATGATTGTGTTTCTTATCTCTCGTTTTGTTATGACGTGGGTCATGCAGTACCTTTATCCAGCGAGACTTCTAATGATAATGTCGCTAATCGCAATGGCGCTGTGTATTTTTATGACGCAGTCACCTAATTTAGCAGGCGTAATTGCACTTGTTTCTATATCTGCATGTTTATCACTCATGTTCCCTACGATTTACGGTATTGCTCTTGAGGGATTAGGAGAAGATACCAAGCTTGGCGCTGCAGGTCTTGTAATGGCAATCCTAGGCGGGGCAATTTTGCCGTTATTCCAAGCCGCTATTATAGATAGCGCAGGGGTAGTAATCTCTTATGTTGTTCCCGCTATTTGTTTCTTGCTGGTGGGCGGCTATGGGTATTTCGATATGCGCGCTAAAAAGGGATGTGTTGACAATAAAAGTAAAGTAGATGCTGAGGCGTTAAAAGATATGGAAATGGGAATCGCCAAATAGGTGATAAGCGTTCTTCATTAAGGGCGATGCTACAGCGCCCTTTTCATGCTTTTTTAAAAAGTGCTCCGAGCACAGTGGCTTTAGATGCCCCGGTCACCTCAGGTACATTGCCGGGTATGTCATTGACGTAGGCATGTGCAAACCACGCAAATGCGGCACCCTCAACGTGTTGAGGGTGCATGCCAAGAGTAAAGCTATCAGAAACCTTGTAGTTATCTAAGGCGTCCACAAGATAGGCCAAGAGCGCTTTGTTAAATGCGCCCCCTCCGCAAATAATAACTTCGCTTGCTTCACCACATTTATTTACTCGTGGTAAGTACGTCTTGATATCTCGAGCAATAGTTTCGCCGGTCAAAGCCAGTAAAGTAGCCTGAACATCCTTTGGCGCTAAATTGTTACTCGCCTCTTCACCATCTAACGCCGTACTAGAAGGAAAGTAATCTGCGAGCGTGTTACTTAACCAGTCGATATTGAAATATTCTCTACCTGTACTTTTCGGTGCAGGTAGCTGGAAATAGTCGTCCAGTAAAAGCTGCTGAAGCAGGCCCGAGTGAGGGGAGCCCGACGCTGCCCAGGCACCGTCTCTATCAAAGCTCTCATTTAAATGAAGGCTTATCCACTGGTCCATTAACCTATTTCCCGGTCCGATATCAAACCCTCTGGGTGCGAGGCCTTCATGCTGAGGGGAAAGCAGTGAAACGTTAGCAATACCACCTATGTTCACCAGGGCGCGATATGTTTTACTACTCGCAAAAATTGCATTGTGAAAGGCGGGAACAAGGGGAGCGCCCTGTCCTCCAAGCGCAATATCCTTACGCCTAAAATCGGCGATAACATCAATGCCGGTTAACGTGGCAATAGTATTGGGGTCGCCTATCTGGCAAGTAAAACCTCGAACTGAGGATTTGGCAAAGTGTGCCGATAGCACGTCCGCATTTGGGTGGTGGCGTACTGTTTGGCCGTGGGAGCCAATGGCCCTGATATCTGATGCAGTAAGGCCGTTTCGTTCAAGTAATTCTAAGATAACCCGGGCAAAGGTTTCAGCAACTAATCTGTCTGCAATTGCCAGACTATTCAGTTCGTCAGGGCCTTCTGTGCAAAGCGCGTTAAGCGCTGAAAGTAACTCCTTTGAATAGGGCGTTGAATGTGCGGCGAGGGTAGTACAGGAGGTTTGTGTAATATCACACAGGACGGCGTCGACGCCGTCCATGCTAGTGCCTGACATCAGGCCAATATATTTTGCCATAGCGCTGCTATTTCATCGCAAGCATAATACGTTTGTTGTTATTAAGCTGCTGTTGACGAAGTTCTGCTATTTCCATAAACCTTTCTCGCTCTTCCTTTGCAATCGGTAGTGCTTTTGGTAGCTCTACTGTTCGTGGGTTTCTATGTACACCATCTACCAAGAATTCATAATGTAGATGCGCGCCAGTCACCATACCTGAGCTACCAAGATAACCGACAGTTTGACCTTGTTTAACGGTATCTCCAACCTTCACTGCACGTTTCTTGAAGTGAAGGTATTTGGTGGTATATTTTTCACCGTGTTGAATGAAAACATGGTGGCCATTGTATTTATCATAGCCCGCTTTGATCACTTTTCCATCGCCAGCAGCCATGATTGGTGTGCCAACCGCTGCAACATAGTCAGTACCGCGATGTGCTTTCCAGCGCTTTTGTACTGGATGAAAACGCGCTTTTGTGAAGTTAGAGCTTACGTATCTGAAATTAACTGGCGCACGTAAAAAGCTTTTACGCATGCTACGCCCTTCCGGGGTGTAGTAAGTACCGTCCTCGTGAAGGATCGCACTAAACTGTTCGCCTTGGTTGGTAAATTCAGCCGCTACGATATCGCCGTAGCCCACGAACTCCCCATCAATGTATTGCTCTTCAAAAACAACGTTGAACGTATCGCCAGAGCGTATTTCCATTGCGAAATCTATGTCCCAGCCGAAAATGCCTGCCAAATTCATAATTTGGTTGCTGGTAAGCCCAGCATCTCTCGCGGCATTCCAAAAGCTTGAGTGAATTTCACCTTGCGCAAAATTATAGCGAATATCTACATCGCGTTTTTCTAATTCAGCGACAAGACTGCTGTTCTCGTCAGTCGAATCCGGACGAACGAAAAGAGTTTCCGTTGAAGATAGCTTGTACTTCAGTTCGCCAAAACTACCGTCTTTATTCGCTTTAAACGAGAGCTCATCGCCAGGCAGCAAAGTAACAAGTGTTTTTGCTAGTTCCCCAGCTTGGGTCACATTATAAACGTCGCGGGCAGTAAAACCTGCTCGTTTAAATAACTTTGCTAATGTGTCGCCACTTCGCACTTTATACGTTTGCCAAGTAGACTCTTCTTCATTCGAAAAAACGTCGGTTGACGGTGTAATGTTAAGATCTACAGGATAGCGGACACCTGCGTCTAAAATATGTGCCTCTTGATGACGGCTAGCTTCAACTGGCTCCGACGGCAAAAGGATAAGCCCGCCAAGAAACAGGCTCGCGATAGCGATACCTGTTCTATGCTGCTTAGGTAAATTTTTATATAAATTGACCGCTTTTGAAGGGTCTAATTTCTTTCTCATACTACTGCCCACCTGAGAAATGTTATGTGCACAACTCTATTTCACATACGTTGCTTAAAAATGCAACTTTTCTCATTATTTTATTAGCGCAAATTGTTACACCCAATAGCTCTTAACACCGTGGTCATCTCAAGCATGCGTTGAATATTTGCGAATGTGAAGGCTTTAGCCATCCCTTTACGTTCGACATAAGACAATTCAGTACACAGATTTCACGTTCAAAACTGTTGGGTTTAACAACATGACTGTTTGTAATCCGTTTTTTGACGCGCAAACCTTTTAATGGTTCCGTTGTACGCGTAAAATGCCCGCCATTATTGAATGTACAGTTTATTTAAGAGTGTGACTTACAAATGAAAGATTGGCAAACAGCGATAGCTGAGATTAAACGGGGCGTAGATGAAATACTTCCCGAAGAGGATTTAATTGAAAAACTAAAATCCGGCAAAACCCTAACCATTAAAGCGGGTTTTGATCCAACTGCGCCTGATCTGCATCTTGGTCACACTGTATTGATCAATAAGCTGCGTACATTTCAGCAACTAGGCCACAAGGTTGTTTTTCTTATTGGCGATTTTACTGGCCTCATTGGCGATCCTACAGGTAAAAATGTAACACGCAAGCCCTTAAGCAAAGAACAGGTATTAGAAAACGCGAAAACGTATCAAGAACAGGTGTTCAAGATCCTTGATGAAGATAAGACTGAAATACGTTTTAACTCAGAATGGATGGATAAACTGGGCGCAGCAGGCATGATCAAACTCGCTGCAAGCCAAACGGTTGCGCGTATGCTAGAACGCGACGACTTTAAAAAGCGTTATAGCAATGGTCAACCTATCGCTATTCACGAATTTCTATATCCGTTGGTGCAAGGTTGGGACTCTGTGGCGCTTGAATCAGATGTTGAATTAGGCGGTACTGATCAGCGCTTTAATTTACTTATGGGCCGTGAACTTCAAAAAGAGCAAGGTCAAAAGCAGCAATCTATTGTGATGGTACCGCTACTTGAAGGCCTAGATGGTGTTCAGAAGATGTCTAAATCTTTGAACAACTACATCGGTATCACAGACGCGCCAAACGATATGTTCGGTAAAGTGATGTCTATTTCTGATGATTTGATGTGGCGTTACTATGATCTTATTAGCTTCCGTCCACTAGAAGAGATAGCTGAGCTTAAATCTCGTGTTGCTAATGGTGAAAACCCTCGTGATATTAAAATCATGTTGGCGAAAGAAATTATCGCACGCTTCCATGACGATGCCGCAGCTGAAGGCGCGCATCAAGATTTCATTCAACGCTTCCAAAAAAATGCCATTCCTGACGACATGCCAGAGCTTGAAATAGCGCTAAGCGACGAAGGTATTGCAATTGGTAATTTGCTAAAAGAAGCAAAGCTTGTTGGGTCAACGTCAGACGCTATGCGTATGATTAAGCAGGGTGCAGTTAAAATTAACGGCGACAAAGTGGAAGATACCCGTTTGGTTATCACTGAAAAAGGTGAAAACGTGTACCAGGTGGGTAAACGCAAGTTCGCGCGCATCACACTTGCCTAGTGTTTTTCTGAAATGTTTTGAAAGCCCGCTTATTTGAGCGGGCTTTTTTTTGCTTGAAATATCAAATATTGAAACATGGTTGGCGATTTTTTCTTTAAAAATGCGATTTGTTGCTAGTGCAACATAGACGTATTAACCAAAATTGGAAATGAGCATGTTTGGCTTTCGCTCTTGTAACCAATTGGCACTAAATGTTTTTTTAATATTTTTTACTTTTTTTAAAAAAGTTTGTCAGGTTCTCCTCATTGCCATCGTCTATAGGGGAAAAGTTAAACAATAATCCCAACTGTACGATGAGCAGTTTACGCGTTGCAGCCTGGGGTGAAACACCAGCGATATTTAAATAAAAAATACTTAGGCAATGCAAAAGGATAGAACAATGACAACCTTAACTTCAGCTCATACAACATACCAACACGCTAATAAGAGTCTTCCTGCGAAAGAAGCATTAACATGGCTTAAAGAAGGCTGGCAGCTTTTTAAGAAAGCACCAATCAAGCTGTTAGCCCTTTCATTTTTAATGTTGCTTATAGCTGGGCTTCTTCAGGCACTATTGGGGCCTGTCGGGTTAGGAGTATCTAAGTGGATAAGCCCGATTTTAGCTACCTTCATGTGGTTGGCGATCGCTAATTTAGCAGTAAAAGGCAAGGTAAGCCTGTCAGGTGGGACATTGCGTTCATGGGCGAATATTGCATTATGGAACTTAACCGGGCCCGCAATAGCGTGGATTCAATTTCAAATTGGCGATATGTTAATGGGGGCTGAGTCAATGGCGGCTTTAGCAAGCGGTAATATAGTAGATGTACCCGCTTGGAAAGTTGGGTTAATGATGGGCTCGGCGACACCAATAAACCTACTGCTTCTATTTGTACCTTTGTTGCTAATTTTAAAGCATCATTCAATCTCAGCGTCTTTTAAAAATAGTATCGCTGCGGTAATAGGCGCTTATAAACCCATGTTAGTAGTAAGTGTGATGATGTTCTTGAGTGTTGCACTAGCGCCTTATACCTTTGCATTATCGGGGTTAGTGTTAGGTCCTATTGTTTCATGTGCATGCTTTGTTGCTTATGAGCGTTTGTTTCGATAATCGATCACTGAACGAAACTCGACAGCTCATTTACAGCGTGGAATTAAAAATAATAAAAACGGAATTGCAGTGAAAGAAACCATGCAAATTGAAAAACTGCTTTGTGAATACGCGCCACTCATGGCGCGTATTGCGGCAACGTTTGAGGCCAATAAATCCCTTCAAGATGAACTGATACAAGAAATGTCACTGGCGGTATGGCGTGCTTTTGAAGGAGCCTCAAAAAAGGAGGGTAGTGGCTTTCGCGGAGAGGCAAGTGTGAAAACATTTGTGGCCAAAGTAGCGCATAACAAGGCGGTTGACCACGTGATTAAAGAGCAGCGGCGTCAAGAGTTCACTCACGAGGGAGAATTTGATTCTTCTCACACTACCAGCGCTAGTTCATCTCGAGATGCGACGTTACACGAGAATGCGATGGATCTCATGACAGGCTTACGTCAGCTCGAAATAAAGTACAGACAGGTACTTGCCTTGCTTTTGGAAGGTTTCAGTCAGCTGGAAATTGCCAGTATGTTAGGTATCAAAGAGAGTGCCGTCGCTAAACGAGTAAGTCGCGCCCGCCAACAGTTAACACAGATTATGGGACAGCAGCCATGAGCGAACATAGAGAGCCCATGAGCGGACATAGAAAAGCCATGAGCGAGGGTAAAAAGCCATGAGCGAAGAAGGATCAAATGTGAGTAAAAACACTTCGAGTATGAGTGAATTAGATAAACAGCTTGCACAGTGGCAAAGTGCATATAAAGAGGCAACGCCTTCAGTGGATACTGATTCACTGATTAAAGACACCAAAAGCGCGAGATTTAAACTTAAGCTAAAGGGGGCCTTTGATTTAGCCCTTGGGCTTGCGGTTTCTGTGTGGTGCTTAACGTTAGTGCTGTTTGAGCCCTTAACTGCCTACCAGCTTTTTCTGTTTTCGGTACTTACGCCTATCCCTGTTGCGTTTGGAATATGGGGATATTGGGTAAGACAAAAGCAGTGGAGAGCGCAAACGCTAGACGTGCAGTCGATGCTGTCATTTAAACAAATCCAGCTACAGCAGCAGTTACATTACTGGAAAGTGAGTCTCTATGGGTGTGTAGCATTGTGGTGTGGATTACTAGCGTTAGCTATTTTCAATGTGCTCATGTTCGATACGTATACTTTATGGGGTACACAACTACTCATTAACAGTGTGGTCGTGTTCGTCGTATATCGCAGGTATAAAAAGCAAGCGGCAGACTTGCCGGCGGCGCTGGCGAAAATAGACGACATGAAATAACTAATACCAGCCCGCAAAGGTAGTTACCTACTCAGCGAGAGTTAAAATGTGCGTAATCGCGGCGTGTTACCGCAGGTATAACGCTTTATTTTCGTTGGGAACGGCTACAGCAAAGGCATCAATATATGACATGAGGTTACTCCGTCAAAGAAGAAGTGACTAAAGTAGCCTAATTTATAGTCAGCATGCAATGTAAACGTTGCTAGCGTTCTGCAAATTTCGCCCATTGATAAAGGCCATGCAGGGCGAGCCTTCTCGCTTTCGCAAAAGGGTAGGTTTTAAGTGGTGAACTATAAAGAGGAAGAGATAAATCGACGTCACAGGTACCGAGCATACGTTGAGCGAGTCTTTGCCCAGCAAATGCGGCAAAAGAAACCCCCGAGCCGCAGTATCCCATGGCATAACCGATAGTAGAGCCAGAACGGTGTGTATTATTGTTGCTAGGGTCATTGTCGACGAAAATTCGGGGCATACTGTCTAATGACACACTCACCCAGCCACTCCAGAAATAGTCCATGGCAATACTATCTAGCGCTGGAAAACTTTTTACCATGGCGTTATAGAGGCGCTGCTTTTCTGAGGAGTTGTCGGCACTTTTTCCAGTTACCGCGCCACGACCACCGAATAGTAGGCGTCCGTCGGGTAATACACGATAATAGTATTTCATCATCCGCGTATCCATAAAACTCATTGGCGCAGTTAGCCCAGATTGCGCACGCTGTTCATCATTCAATGGAGCTGTGACAAAAATGCTCGACTGAACAGGGAACTGCTTATTATCTATGGCGTCGTGAAAGCGCTTAGGGGTATAAGCGTTAGTGGCAATTAGTATGTGTTTGGCTGATACAGAGCCGTTTGGGGTTGTAACTACATAGCCTGTCTTATGCTTCTCGATACGGGTGGCAGGAGAGTCATAGTAAAGCGAAGCGCCAAGTGCTTTTGCTACTCGCGCATACTCGCTTACCAGTTTTAACGGATGTAAACACGCTCCATTTACTTCAACTCCTCCGAAAGCCCCCTTAATGTCGAAGCGAGAAGTGAGATCCTCTTGACTAAGTACGGTACTTGCTACGTTGAACTGAGATTCATGGTGCTTTGCGCTATCGCACAGTAGGTTGGCTTGTTTTGGGCTGTGAGCAAGTTTCAAATAGGGCCCTTTAACTAGGTCTACATGCATATCAAAGTCAGCAATACGTTGATTGAGTAGATTTACCGCGCCATCAAATTCAGCCTGCATACCCTTCGCAACCGCGTGTCCCCATCTATTTTCGATGGCACTTAACGATAGACGACCGCTTCCAGAAAGAATGAAACCGCCATTGCGACCTGCGCAGCCAAAACCCAGTGAATTTGCGTCGAGCAGTGCTACCTGTTGACCAGCTTCAGCAAGCGTCATTGCAGCCGATAGCCCAGTATATCCCCCTCCAATAACAAGGTAATCTGAACTTATATTTTTACTTAACGGTGGCAGCGTTTCAGGTTTGTGAGTGGCATGCCAGTAGCTTTCGGCTAGGGGCAGAGATGGTGAAACGCCGCGGGAAACTAAAGGGTCGTAAGGCATAAGAGTCAAAAAGTAGTAAATACCCGATAAAGCTTAAAATTCAAGAAGCATTTCTGCGCCTTCACATTCGCAATATTCCGTGCATACAGGGCAGTCGTAGCCTTCATGAATAGAAGCATAGCGCCATTTATTGGGGTGTTTTTTTATTAGCTGACCGCCATTTTTGGTGAAATACTTAAAAGCGCTATTGCCGGGGCTAGCTAGCCAAATGTGTGCTAATCCCGCATCTGCGCCTTGTGCCTTTGCACACTCAATAGACTTATGCAGTAATTCGCTCCCAATGCCTTTACCTTGCATGTCAGGGTCAACAGTGTTGCACTTAAAGTAGCAAACATTTTCAGCTGTCGCAGGCCACAAGGAAGGCGTGCACCATTCGTCGCTTTGCCATTGGTTGTGAGCAAAGGTTAAACGAAAACCAACCACGTTATTTTGATTCAGCGCCACCCAACTAGCGTTGATATCGCCAACAAAGCTTTTTGCATAATAATCGGCTAGCAAATCATTGGTCAGATAGTTGTCGCCATGCACCTTATTACCCAGTGAAATTACACCAGCAAAGTGGATTGGCGAGAGTGGCGCATAGGTTATATCAAATTGCGCCAAAACGGTCTGATGCATAGGGGCTGACTTCATGACTTCTCTTTACTTGGAGTATGCTTTATCCCGTCCAAGTGAACATCCAGTGCCTCTACGGATATGAGTATTTCTCTCACGGACATCCACAGTGAATAAAGCAATGAAACCAGGCTTGCAGCGAAGACCCAATTGCCTACCTGCTGGTAAGTAAGATAAATGGCGAGCATCGAAACGACGCACAGAAAAAAACTCCCGACACCAGCTATTTGCATGCGTTTGATAAGTTGAATGCGTAAACGTAGGTTTTTAATTTGAGCTTGCGTATTATCGTCTCGTTCTTCTTTCGAGAAGTTTCTGATTATCGTGGCGAGCGTCAAAAAACGATTTGTATAGGCCAAAAGTAGCAATGAAATTGCGGGAAACAACATGGCTGGGGTAGCGATATCTATTTTCATAAGAGGGTTATACAATCGAAGAATAGCAAAAGTGTATCACACGCTGTTATCAACACACAGCATACAGCGTCTTAGGTAAAGTGTGTTTGATTACAGGGGGGCAACACCAACAAGCGTTAGTAAGCAAAAATAACCGTGTACACAAGGGCCAATAAAATTACATTCTATCGACCGTCATTCCTGCTGCACTCCAACCTAACATGTCGCCTTCCAAATGCATGACTTCAGAAAAGTCGTGGTCTTCTAATACTTTCATGGCGAGTTTGGCTCTTCTGCCAGAGCGACAATAAATGATGATAGGCTTATTCTTGTGATTTTCTAATTCGCTAAGGTAGTCGTTAATATTTTCGTGAGGCATATTTACTGCCCCTGGTATATGACCATCTGCAAATTCTTGAGGAGAACGCACGTCGATAAGCAGCCAGTCTTTATTTGCTACGCGTTCAATGAGGTAAGGCGAAGCAGCGACAGATGCTTGTGAGGTCGCTTTTGCAGTACATTGAAGCGTTGCAAAGAGTGCAACACCGACAATAACAAGAAAAAACACAACAACGATTCGCATGCTAGAAAAACTCTTACTCTCACTTCGAAATTAGACTTAAGTATAACGCTTATGCGTTTTAGTTTATACCTTCACAAAGCAATTTTAGTTCATTTATTAAACGCAACGAAAAGCGGCTGGTAACGTCAGGATCTACAACGAGCAACGGTGCGTCTAAGAAGTCACGGTGCTTGGACCAAAAAACTTCAAGGTCTGTGCGTGTACTCTTTGACGCAGCCACTAATACGTGAGGTTGCCTCATTAAAACATCTTTTACGCTTACCTGTGGATAGTCGACGGGGCTGTCGTGGAATAAGGTTTGGGCTCCGCATATATTAAGCAGTTTATTCGGCCATGCTCTCGGCCCAATAGACATAAGCGGCACCGCCCATGAATAATAGAATACGGGTTTATTGGCGGTTTTTGCGTATTTTTCTTTTAGGGCGTTGAGTTCGTTAATAAATTTATCTGTTAGTGCGTTGGCACGTTGTTCTGTACCAGTCAGTTCCGCGAGTCTGTTTATTTCTCGGGGAATGTCTTCCAAATTTTCAACGTTACTGCTAAAAACCTTAAGTCCTAAAGAGGAGAGTTTGTGAATATCCTGCGGCTTATTTCCCCCATCCCAGGCGAGGATTAGATCGGGTTCAAGGGCTATTATAGTGGCGATATCAGCACCTTGATAGTCGGCTACGCGAAGAATAGCTTTGGCTTCCTCCGGAAAGTCACTGTAGTCGCTTACGCCCACAAGGTTTTTGCCCAGCCCTAAACTGAAAGCCCATTCAGTTAAGTGGGGAGCAAGGCTAACAATCTTCAATGAAGCATCATTTTTTGACTTTATTTCATTATGCGCCGTGCTGCTTGTGCTAGCAGCGTGTGAGAGCATGCTTATGAATGCAGCCGCGAAATACAGATATATAACGCGTAAACGAAATGCATTTAGCATTTTACTTAGCGTTATGTTGCTACTTTTCTGACGCATCACTACATTTCTCATTGTTTGCTGAAGCCTATAAAGTGCTCGATTTATTTAGTCGCTGCGGATAGGTAGCAGTGGCCGCTGCACGGCCGTTGACTACTTTTACCATTAATTAAAAGGGCTAGATAAGGGCTAAGGCCAAAATCGCAAGGGAAGCCACGGCCGTTGTTGCTAGCATTGCATACGTAATTGTAGATTTGGCAGCAGTCATGTTTGAGTATTTCACATCGCCGTCGCCCCCAACTCGGGTGTAACGAAACTTCTTATTTGCGTAAATTGCCGGCCCGCCAAGCTTTATATTGAGAACGCCGCCCATTAATGCAAGAAGAAGCGAGGTTTTATCTCTTACTGGTGAACGTTTTATTGCACTCACCCCCTTGATTGGATGGCTAACAAGCAGAGTTATTAATCCACCAAACAAGGCTGGTGGAAAGGTGAGCAAATAAACGAGCTTTCGCACCGGTCGGGCAAAATAAACCATGCTTGGCGTGCGATAATGCCATTGCCAAGACGTAAGTAGCAGTAAACGATAGATAAGTGCACCAATTGGGCCAGTTACAACATAATAAAATAAGACACCGCAGTAAAGATAAAGAAATTTCAGCCAAAGAGATTCAATAGCGGCTTTTGCAATGCCAATATCAGACAAAGAGTCACATTGCCGCGCGGTCATTGTTTGCACCATCTCTCTTGCGAGAGACTTTTTATTTCTTCCCACACTTGCCAACACTCGTTTGTATTGTTGGCGCTGGTAGCCAAAATCGAGTAGCGCAATAAGAATGATGGCCTCGAAGAAAATAGGGTATTGGGCCATATAGACCAAAATGGCAATGCAAATTACCAATGGAGCAAGCAGGACAAGTGCAGCGAGAGTGCCTGAAATATAATGCTGGCTAGGACCATAGTCGCGAGATGGTACGACTTTGCGCCCCATCTGTTGTACAAGGTAGCGCATTAGTGTTAGTGGGTGAGTTCTCTGGGGCCAGCGCCACATTGCGTCTACGGCGACGGCCAACCAAAGTACTAATAGCGACTGATATCTAGGGTCGCTAATAATGTCTGTCATCTTATTTTGCGAGGGCTTTTATCATCGCCATTACAAGCTGCGCTGAATTTTTGGCAGCCGTGTCTAAATATTCTTTGAAGCTAACCGATGATGTTTTTCCAGCGATGTCCGACAGCGAACGAATCACAAGGAATGGCGTATCAAGCATGTAGCAGGTTTGGCCTATAGCGGCGCCTTCCATTTCAACCGCTTTCATATCAGGAAATTTCTCACGTAGCTCTGCCACAGCTTCATCGCTGCCGATAAATGCATCGCCAGTGCAAATTAAGCCAGTTGTCGATTGAAGCGATGTAATTGTTGCCGCAGCATTATGTGCTGCTTCCATCAATGTGGTATCACAGCGAAAATCTTCAGGCATACCGGCACATTGGCCTAGCTTGTAACCAAAATGAGTCAGGTCGGCATCATGGTGAATGACGTGGCTAGCAATCACCAAATCGCCAATGTTGAGGGCTTTATCAAAACCACCGGCCGAACCGGTATTTACAACAGCATCGGGGGCATACTGCTCAATAAGCACAGTGGTGGCAAGGGTTGCAGCAACTTTACCAATACCGCATTTCACTAACACAACGTCTAATTCGTTAAGTGTGCCTTCATAAAATGTAAGGTGCTTCCATTGCGTTTCTTTTACATCGCAAAGTGACGCTTTAAGTAGCGCAACTTCTTCGTCCATTGCACCTAAAATACCAATTTTTTTCATAACTATACCGACGATGTTGAGGGGATTTAACGGGTGAATACGCTCTAAAGTGGTTTAATTGTATAAGGAAATCTTTAAAACTGATAGAAAAATGCCTTTGTTACTGCTATTTGAGAGTAAGAAAATAGCAATGTAACAAAGGCTAGGGGAAGTTAGGCTTGTTAGATTAAGCCGCCGCAGGTCTGCTTGAACGAATTGGGCGAGTTGGTCGCTTAGTCGGCTCAGGGTTATGAGTCGGCAATTGAGCCATCTTCTGCTGAAGGCGACGGTATGGAATGAGTTTATTTTCCAGGCATTCGCGAATGTCATCTACCGTATAGCCAGATTTTACTTTAATTCTTGCGTGAGGAAGGCCAGCAGCGTCGAGTGCTCCTGTGACGAACCAGTCTTTCTGAGTTTTATAACCTTCTTTACCTTGGCTGTGGACAAGGTCGATTGCCATAACAGGGCTCATGTCGTGTTTATTTACTAAAACAAAATCTAATTGACGGCTAGATGCTCTGCTTAACGCTTGGCTAGCCGTTTTTTTGTTGGTTGACTGTCGCACTGCAATGAGGTCGTTAAGGCGCACGCGGCACACAATTCTAAACTCTCTACCTACGGCCTGCTCAATTAGATTTAGGAACGTATGCTCCACAGGAGTAAATAATTGTGGCTTTCGTCTAAATGGAAACGCGACCCCGCCATCTGACAATTTAATGGCGCCTAGCGCAACTAAAATAAGTAACATCATTAGAATAATTGCCAATTCCATCGTAACCCTCGCAAATATCAAAAAATAAAAGCCCGTGACAATTCGGTTGGTTAAGGTGTGCTAGTTTTTTGAAACTAACTCGAGCACTTTAGCTTTATCGGTGTCAGAAAAATGACACCAAGCATTGTCACCGTGTTGTACTTATCGAAATTGCAAGCCAGATGCCAACATGAGTAGTTTTACATGGCTTTTTAAACTGAGAGATTATTTACTGTTTGACGTAACCAGAATATCGACTTGAGAACCAGCATTATCGGGGCTTATTACTACCCTAATAGCCTTATCTTCAGATGTGAGTAACGTGCGCCCGCTAACGGGGGAGTGGGCTTTTAGCAAGGGGTGTGCGGCTTGATAGAAACCAAGCATCTCTCTTGTGGAGCGTGGAGAATGATAAACCATTACCGCTGTCATACTTTCGTCAAACGCTTGGCATTGACGGGCCTCTTCGGAAATCTTAACTTGCTGAAATTCCGATGGGCAAGACACTAAAGTAGGTTGATTCGCAAAAGCGCTCTTTGAAGCAGCGTTAACCGAAACAGTATCGCCGTAGGATGAGCCACTTGTGCTTGCGAACAATGTCAAACATAGGGCGAGTTTTTTAATGTCTAAGTTCTTCATAAATAGCGTTTTGCGTAATTTCATTCTTATTTGAATTTAGAATACTAGAGCCGTTGTTCCAGTACATCAACTAAACCTTGGTCTATTAACGTATATCAGTCAGGTTTCCCGTATAGGTATTGACGGTATAACACAACCTCTTTAAAAATTGATTATCACTGCGGGTAAGGCGTAATTAACAATTGATATAGCGCATTTGTGCCACTGTAAAAATTGCCTATGCGCAGATTTTCATTAGGGGCATGTTGATTATTGTCAGCATTAACTAATGGAATAAGGATCACAGGTTTATTTAAGCTGGATACTAGTGGAGCTGTGGGAACAGTACCGCCCATCATAGGAATAGCTATAACCTTTTTCTCGCTTACTGACGCTAATGCTGTTTTGGCCCATATACCAACTTTTTCATTAAGAGGCGTTTGCAGCGCAGCGGTACCTTGATTTATCTCCATAAGAATCAGTTTCTCATGTTCAAACCGAATTTTTTCTGATGGCACGTCATCTACAATGTGATATCCCTTGGATTGAATAAAATCTTTTAACAGGTTGATTTGTCGTGAAGAGTGGGCATCCTTTGTTGTTCGAATGTCGATGGATGCAGTGGCATGAGATGGGATAATAGTTCTCACGGCGGTCGTACTGGCAGCACTGAGTCCGTTGATATTCAAAGACGGCAGGCTAATAGACTCATAATAATTGTCGCCTACAGGTTCAGCCTTCATTAAACTAAGGCGTGCCAATAGCGCCTTTTCATCAATCGGAATATCTCTAAGCACTTTCTTTGTTTCTTCAGGTAAAGGTGAGTCTCCATAATAATTTGGAATCGTCACCATGCCTCGGTCGTTTTTCATTTCCGCTAAAAGAGAGGAGAGCATAAAAGCCGGGTTTTGGATGTAGTTACCAAAGTGACCACTGTGAATATCTGAAACCGGCCCATAAACCGTCAGCTTTACAAGAGTAGCGCCACGATGTCCAAATACTACCGTTGGGCTATTTGAAGGGTGCATTGGACCGTCAAGCATCACAACGGCGTCAGAAGAAAGGAGGCTTTTGTTTTGTTCAATCACCTTTGCTAACAGGGGCGAACCGCCTTCTTCATTTGAGTCTAGAAGCACTTTTACATTAACTGAAGGGGAAGTTTGGTTTAACGCCAGTTTGTGAAGTGCTGCAAGCAGCATCATAAATGGGTGCTTTGTCATCTGATGCTGAGCGTGCGAAGATTCGCCAGTCAGGGTTATATTCACTTTTTAAAATTGACAAGGGCTTGTCGATCCATTTGCCACCCTCACTTACTTTCAAGACTGGCTGCCACGGGCTTTCTTGTTCCCATAAGTCTGCATTTACCGGTTGACCATCCATATGCGCGTAAAACAGAATGGTAGGGGCATCTTCACCTGCCTTCATATAATCAGCGTAAACCATGGGCATTCCCTCATTTTTGAGAAGCTGAGCGTTTATGCCATATTTACTGTATTTTTCAGCAGTCCACTCAGCCACCTTTTGTATATCAGTAGCTGACTGTGTGGCTACATTTGGTAGCGTGAGGTATTCCAAATAGTCACTAAAGATTTCCGAAGTAGCCCTGTCGGTCAGTGAGCTATAGTCATCAGCTTTTGAGTAAAGAGAAAAAGAGGCTAAAGCCAAAACGTAAACGAGTATTAGACGCGGGCTCATAAGGTCATCCTGTGAGAAAATGCTTTTAGCTACTGTAAAGCGTATCTTTCTAGTTTTAAACAAAAAAGCTCGATAGTCAGACTATCGAGCTTTTCGTTAGCGGTTATTTTAGTGCTGCTTAAACGCCGATGTAGTCCATAATGCCCTCTGCGGCTTTACGACCTTCGTCAATAGCAGTAACAACCAGGTCACTACCACGTACCATATCGCCACCAGCAAACACCTGGGGATGAGAAGTTTGGAAGGCGAACTTACCTGCTGACGGGGCGCGTACGCGTCCTTTTTCATCAAGCATGATGCCGAAATCTCCGAACCATGGTGCCGGGCTTGGTTGGAAGCCAAACGCAATAATAACCGCATCCGCTTCAAGTACGTGCTCTGAACCTTCTACTTCCACAGGGCGACGACGACCATTGGCATCTGGTGGCCCCATTTCTGTCTTAACGAGCTTAACGCCACAAGCCTTACCGTTTTCATCAACAGCAATGTCTAGCGGTTGGAGGTTAAACTTAAACTCTACACCTTCTTCCTTTGCGTTAACTACTTCTCGGCGTGAGCCCGGCATGCTTTCTTCGTCACGACGGTAAGCGCAGGTTACCTGTGCAGCGCCTTGACGGATTGACGTACGGACACAGTCCATGGTGGTATCACCACCACCTAATACAACCACGCGCTTGCCTTTCATATCAATGAAATCAGAGGGGGATTTTTCAAGGCCCATTACGCGATTGGTATTAGCGATAAGGAAAGGTAGGGCTTCGTAAACACCTTCAACGTGCTCGTTGTCAAAGCCGCCTTGCATCGACTTGTAGGTACCCATGCCAAGAAAAACAGCATCGTATTTATCAAGCAAGTCTTGGAACTGTATGTCTTTACCTATTTCGGTATTAAGTACGAACTCAACACCCATCTCGGTAAAGATTTGGCGGCGTAGTTTAATTACGTCTTTCTCTAACTTGAAAGACGGAATACCAAACGTAAGTAGGCCACCGATTTCTTCGTATTTGTCGTAAACAACAGGTTTAACGCCGTTACGAACCAGAATATCAGCACATGCAAGGCCAGCAGGACCTGCACCCACGATAGCCACTTTTTTGTCGGTCCATACCACGTCAGACATGTCTGGGCGCCAACCCATTTTAAACGCAGTATCAGTAATATACTTTTCAATACTGCCGATGGTGACCGCACCAAAATCGTCATTTAGCGTACAAGCGCCTTCGCAGAGCCTGTCTTGTGGGCAAACGCGGCCACACACTTCAGGCAAGCTGTTAGTTTTATGCGAAAGCTCTGCGGCTTCTAAAATTCGGCCTTCGTTAGCCAAGCTCAACCACTGAGGAATGTAGTTGTGCACGGGGCACTTCCATTCGCAATACGGGTTACCGCAGTCCAAGCAGCGATCCGCTTGGCCTTCGGTTTGAGATTGGCTAAGCGGCTGGTAAATTTCCGCGAACTCATGTTTGCGTACCATGATCGGCTTTTTCGGCGGATCGATACGTTCAACATCGACAAATTGATATACGTTCTTTGCCATAAACTAAATCCTCCTACTGAGCCTGAATGCGTAATTCAGCACTTGAACGACTGATGTGACCAAGCAAGTTTTTCACATCACTGGTTTTTGGCTTAATAAGCTTGAAGCGTTTCAGCGTTGCGGCGAAATCAGTAAGCAACGATAACGAATGCTCGCTTCCTGTTTCTTCGTAATGCTGATTAATTAAGCCACGTAAGTGCTCAGCAAGAATTGCTTTATCTTCAATTGACATAACATCGACTAGTTCGGCATTTACACGGTTGTCAAGATCGTCGCCATCATCCATAAGATAAGCAAAACCACCTGTCATACCTGCACCGAAGTTAACACCAACCGGACCAAGAACAGCCACAATACCGCCTGTCATGTACTCGCAGCCGTTGTCACCAATACCTTCCACTACCGCAATAGCACCAGAGTTACGTACGCCAAAGCGCTCGCCAGCACGACCAGCTGCAAACAGCTTACCGCCTGTTGCACCGTAAAGGCAGGTGTTACCCATAATGGCACTGTCGTGGGCGTCATATGAGATGTCGCGCGGCGGGTGGATAACAAGCTTGCCGCCTGTCATGCCTTTGCCTACATAATCGTTGGCATCGCCTTCAAGATGCATGTGTAAACCGCCAGCGTTCCACACACCGAAGCTTTGACCTGCCGTACCGGTAAGTTCAACTTTGATTGGGGTATCTTCAAAATCGTGATTACCGTGATGTTTAGCAATTTCACCTGATAGCAACGCGCCTACAGAGCGGTCGGTATTGCGTACAGGGTATTTAAGCGTAATAGACTCACCGTCTACCACTGCTTGCTGGGCATCTTTAAGCATCTGTGCATTTAACTCACCCTTATCAATAGGCGCGTTTGTGGTTTGTGAACAGAACAAACGGGTATGTTCACCGGCCTTAGGCTGCGCAAGTAGAGGCGATAGATCTAAACGGTTTTGCTTAGCAGTAATGCCATCTAATACTTTAAGTAGCTCTGTGCGGCCAACAAGATCGTCGAACTTAGCAACACCCATAGATGCCATGATTTCACGTACTTCCTGAGCAATAAACTTAAAGTAGTTCATTACCATGTCAGGCAAGCCGATGAAGTGATCATCACGCAATTTTTGGTCTTGGGTTGCAACACCGGTCGCACAGTTGTTTAAGTGGCAAATACGTAGGTATTTACAACCTAGTGCTACCATTGGGCCAGTACCAAAGCCAAAGCTTTCGGCACCTAAAATACCCGCTTTAACCACATCAAGGCCAGTTTTCAAACCACCGTCGGTTTGAACGCGTACTTTATGACGTAGGCCGTTTTCGATAAGGGCTTGTTGCGTTTCAGAAAGACCTAGTTCGAACGGGCTACCCGCATATTTAACTGACGTTAATGGGCTTGCACCTGTTCCGCCGTCGTACCCTGATACGGTAATAAGGTCTGCATAGGCTTTTGCTACGCCCGTTGCGATAGTACCTACACCCGGTTCAGATACCAGTTTTACTGATATTAGCGCCGTTGGGTTAACCTGCTTCAAATCGAAAATTAGCTGAGCCAAATCTTCAATTGAATAGATATCGTGGTGCGGTGGTGGTGAAATAAGGGTTACACCTGGCACAGAGAAACGAAGCTGTGCGATGTATTTATTCACTTTATCACCAGGAAGCTGACCGCCTTCACCCGGTTTAGCACCTTGCGCCACTTTAATTTGAATAACGTTAGCGTTAACCAAATAGTGAGGTGTCACACCGAAGCGTCCTGACGCAACCTGCTTAATCTTAGAGTTCTTTTCAGTCCCAAAACGAGAAGGGTGTTCGCCACCTTCGCCCGAGTTAGACTGACCGCCCAAACGGTTCATTGCAATAGCCAGCGCTTCGTGGGCTTCTGGGCTTAATGCACCAATTGACATAGCCGCAGTATCGAAACGTGGGAACAAGTTCTCCGGTGCTTCTACTTCGCTAATATCAATAGGATCGCAGTCTGGATTAATGGCCAGCAAGTCGCGAATGTGTGCAGGGGCACGCTCGTTAACAAGCTTGGCGTATTGCTGGTAGTCGTCATAGTTACCCGACACAACCGCTTTTTGCAGCGTGCTAACTACGTCTGGGTTATAGGCGTGATATTCGCCACCGTGCACATATTTAAGTAAGCCACCGTGATCAACAGACTTACGCTTAAGCCATGCAATGCGATTCAGGTTGATGAGATCTTGGTGGAAATCATCAAAGCCTGCGCCCTGAATACGTGAGGTCACGCCTTTGAAGCAAAGATTCATTACTTCATTGTTAATCCCCACGGCTTCGAAGAGCTTAGAGCTACGGTAGCTCGCGACTGTACTGATACCCATCTTAGACATGATCTTATACAAGCCCTTGTTGATACCTTTACGGTAGTTCAACGTAGCCTGCATAGGAGAAATATCTAACTCGCCTTTTTCGCAAAGCTGTTCGATAGTTTCATAGGCAAGGAATGGGTAAACCGCCGTTGCACCAAGGCCAATAAGTACGGCAAAGTGATGCGGGTCACGGGCACTCGCTGTTTCTATAACAACGTTCGCGTCGCAGCGCAGTGATTTTTCAACCAGTCGTCGCTGTACCGCACCCACGGCCATCGCGGCTGGGATCACCAAGCGGTTTTGCTTGATGTTTCTGTCAGACAGAATAACAAACGCAGCCCGCTTATTTTTAACCAGCATCTCTACTTCGTTACACACGCGCTCAATGGCTTTTTTCAAGCCCTCTTGCGGCGCGTATTGAAGCTCTACTACTTCTGAGTAGTAGTTGTCTGGGTTAAATTCACGCAATTGTTTAAGGTCGGTATACATTAATACCGGCGAGTCGAATAACACGCGGTCAGCGTAACCCGATGTTTCGCTAAATACGTTTTGCTCGCGGCCAATACAGGTTGCCAACGACATGACGTGGTTTTCACGTAGCGGGTCGATAGGTGGATTGGTTACCTGGGCAAACTGCTGACGGAAGTAATCGTAAACCGTGCGCTGGCGCGATGACATTACCGCCATTGGCGTATCGTCGCCCATAGAGCCAACGGCTTCTTGACCGTCTTTCGCGAGAACTTTTACAACTTGTTGAATTTCTTCGTAGCTGTAGGCGTGTAGCTTGTGGTAGACCGCCATGGCATCGTCATCAAATACGCGCTTACCAATAAGCGAGGCATCAAGCTGCTCAATTGGCGTAAGGTGACGAATGTGCTTATCTAACCACTCTTTATAAGGGTGGCGAGCTTTAAGGTCATCATCAATTTCTGTAGAGCGCCAGATTTTGCCCGTGTAAGTATCTACGGCAAGCATTTCACCTGGACCAACGCGGCCTTTCTCAATCACGTCAGCTTGCTCGTAGTCCCAAATACCTACTTCTGAGGCTAGAGTAATAAACCCATTTTTGGTAATGACATAGCGAGCTGGACGCAAGCCGTTTCTATCAAGGTTACAGGCTACGTGACGGCCGTTGGTTAAAACGATACCGGCAGGGCCATCCCATGGTTCCATGTGCATTGAGTTAAACTCGTAGAATGCACGAAGGTCATCATCCATGGTTTTGTTGTTTTGATAGGCTGGTGGAACCAGTAAACGCATGGCACGGAATAAATCCATACCACCGGCTAGGAATAGCTCCAGCATGTTATCCAATGACGATGAGTCTGAACCTTCAGTATTTACGAAAGGTGCAGCATCTTTAAGGTCGGGGATAAGCGGCGTTGAAAACTTAGCGGCACGTGCCATTGCCCAGTCGCGGTTGCCTTTGATGGTGTTAATTTCACCATTATGCGCAAGGAAACGGAAGGGTTGAGCTAGCGGCCAGCGTGGTAACGTGTTTGTCGAGAAGCGCTGGTGGAAAACGCAGATCGCGCTTTGCATGCGCTCATCGGCAAGATCGTGATAGAAGGCTGGCAAGTCTTTTGGCATCACCAAGCCTTTATAGATCGTTACTAAGCCTGATAAACACGCTACGTAAAAATCTGGATCTGCTTCAAGGCGTTTTTCAGCGCGGCGACGGATCATATATAAGCGACGCTCAAGGTCGCGTTTTCTCCAGCCCGCTGGTGCGTTCACAAATACTTGTTCAATTTGTGGAACGCCTGTAAGCGCTAATTCACCCAGTACCGAGCGGTCAACAGGCACTTCGCGCCAGCCCACTACTGAAAGTGTTTCTTTTTCAAGTTCTTCATTAAGTACTTCACGCGCGGCTTGCGCAAGTACAGGGTCCTGACTTAAGAAAATCATGCCCACGCCGTATTTTTTGCTGAGTTTCCAGCCATTATCTTCGGCGATTGCATGGAAGAACGCATCCGGCTTCTGTAGTAATAAACCACAGCCGTCACCGGTTTTCCCGTCTGCGGCGATACCGCCACGATGCTGCATACGGTCAAGGCCGTGTATTGCAGTGGTTACCAATTCATGACTGGCTTCCCCGTGAGTGTGAGCGATTAAGCCAAACCCACAGTTGTCCCGGGAATCATTGGGATTATATAAACTCATCTCTTAACTCCTTCAACCTTAAGACTGGGCAAGGTATGCGTTGCGTGTAGATGCGCCTAGGTGTGCGTATCACAACATTGTTAGACGTCTTTTTTGCTTGCGCGCGGTATTGCTCGCAATATGCGTCTTTCTTGTCGTTTATTTATTATTAGAGGATACCAGTCGTTTCCGCATTTTTATGCATTATTGCCATGCGGGCCGTACAAAATACCCACATTGAAAACTAAAATCAAACGCTAAAATTATAAGCGTTATATAGTTTTTGTATAAATATATTTAATTTCTTTAAATACAAATATTTATATCCCGCTGTTTACGTTTGTAATAAAAATGTTATCAAGTGAGAAAATTAATAATTGACCAGCACATAAATGATATTAGTTCTCATTTGAGTTTTAGTGGTGAATAAATATTCTTTATTTTCGTTGTTTTATGTTGTCAATGTGGGTTTGCTGTGTATTTTTATTAAATTGTAAAGTTATGGTTCCACAGATATAAGCTGTTTGCTATATTGGTTAAAAGTTGTTCAAATGTGAGGCTAGGTAAAAACATAGCCTGTAGCTCGCAGTGTGCCCACGCACGCTGAGAGTGCAAACAATGCGTACGCTCTAGTGATATGAAAAGAATAAAAATTCACTGTAGTCGCGTGCAAACTAATCAACAAGGAATATTGAATGACTATCCTACACGCGACCCCTAGGCTCTCATTTGATGTATACGAACACCGCCTCATTGGTGAAAATGTCAAATTTACTGCTTCACCGAATACTTCTGGGGCCTTTCAGACTGGCGCTCCCGATACCATTGTCATTCATTTCACTGCTGGAAGTAGTTTGGATTCCTCTGTCAACGTCTTAACGAATGCTGAAAGTGGTGTTTCAGCGCACTTCGCTTTAGGGCGTAACGGCGACATCGTTCAAATGTTGCCCACCAACAAAATAGGGTGGCACGCTGGCAAAAGTCATTACAAGGGGCGAAGCGGGCTAAACAGATACTCCATAGGAATAGAGCTAGATAATGCCGGGCAACTAAAGCCTAGAGGCGACGGCACGTATGAAAGCTGGTTTGGGAACGTTTATGGAGAAAGCGAAGTGATAGCTGCACAGCACCCCAACCAATCAGTTTTAGGCTATTGGCATAAATATACTGATATTCAGATTGCCTCCACAATAAGCCTGTGCAAAGTGCTTTGCGAACACTACCCAATTTCTGTTGTGGTAGGTCACGATGAGATAGCGCCTTCACGTAAAGTTGACCCTGGCCCTGCATTTCCGATGCACCAAATCAGAGAACAGGTACTGCTTGGAAAAAGTGAAGACGAAACGCACACGGAAAGTAGCGGTGTCCATACGGGCAGCTTACAAAGAGAAGCGCACGATGCCGTGCCGAGACATATTGCCAGCCCGGTAAATCGCGTGGCTAACGTAAGTGCTAACGCACTCAATGTGCGTAAAGGGCCAAATGTCTCTTTTCCTCTTATTGAAAATGGGTTGCACAAAGGTGAAGTATTAAAGGTGCTAGAAAAGCAGGGAGAGTGGGCGAAAGTCTCCTTTACAAAAGTAGGTTGGGTTAACACCCGTTATATTAATGAGATTACAGAAAAGTCGCCGTTTAAAACGTAGCGTTACGTTATGAGGTTACAGTTAGCGTGTTTAACGCATTCCCGTAGTGGTGAAAGCCTGATAGGATAAAGGCAAAATAAGCTTATATTAGACGTACATGCATTCAGATTCACCCAACGATTCTTGGGCAATTCGTTTTGCTCAATTTGTGCAGCGTTTCGGCACGCTAAAGCTCAGCATACTATTTGTTGTTCTTTCGCTTGTATTTACGCTAGGCGGCTCATACGTAATTCGCGTTAGCATGGGCAGCCAAGTTCAGCCTGATGACTTCATCAGCGCAGTTATTCTAACTATGCTGTCGGCACCGTGGGTGCTGTATTTCTTTAGTGAATTAATTAAACAGTTAGAAAACTCACGTACCAATCTTAAAGAGGTAGTGAGTCAACTAGAGAGCTTGCGCGAAGAGGATGTTTTCCTTAATCGAGAACTTCAAAGTAATATTCGCCAGCTTAATCACGAGATAGAGCAGAGGAAACAGGCGCAAGAAGAGCGCGAAGCGCTGTTCAAAGACTTAGAAAGAGAGATTCAAGACAAGTCAGAGCAAGAGGCACAAGCACGCCGCTTATCTACTTTATTGCGTTCAATTATTGATGCCTCTCCCGACCTCATTTATTACCGCAACGAAGAGGGCCGTTTTGCAGGTTGTAACCGCATTGCAGAGTTAATGACGGGGAAAACTGAGCAAGAGCTTCTGGGGTTAACCCCTAAAGACGTGTACGAAGAAGAACTGGCCCGACAAATTGTTGCCAGTGATCACGAGGTACTCGAAACCAACGCAAGTATTACGGAAGAGTTATGGCTGCGCTTCGCCGATGGCCGCCGACGCTACTTCGAAATGAAGCGCGTGCCTTTCTTCGACAAAGAAGGCAATCGTTTGGGGTTATTGTCGTTTGGTCGAGACATGACGGAACGCAAACAAGCCGAAAATGCCGCTGCTAAAGCCAGTACTGACAAAACCCGTTTTATTGCCACGATTAGTCACGAGCTTCGCACTCCACTAAACGGTATTGTGGGCTTAAGCCGAATGTTGCGCGACACAGAATTGTCAGATGAGCAGTTCAGCTGGGTAAGCACCATTTATGCAAGTGCGATTACTTTGGGCAATATTTTCAATGACATTATCGACCTTGATAAGTTAGATAGGGACAAACTTGAATTAAGCCTTAAAACAATTTCGCTCAAAGACTTCACTGAAGAACTTAGCAGTATTATCCGCTTACTAGCTGCAGATAAGCAGCTAGAGCTTAAAACCAGTATTAATGAACCTCTGCCACGTCTCGTTGAAATAGACGGGACACGCCTTCGCCAAATACTCTGGAATATATTGTTTAATGCGGTGAAGTTCACGCAAAAAGGCCATGTGAGTTTATCGGTGTCTTCGACTAAACCCGATGGTGACAAGGCCTACGTCACCTTTGTTATTGAAGATACAGGTGTTGGTATTCCTGAAAGCGAAATTGATAAAATTTTTGCTATGTACTACCAGGTAGACCACCCGGATCATCAGTCGGCTACGGGCACAGGCATTGGCTTGGCCATTTGTAAGCAAATGGTTGATTTAATGAACGGCGAAATTCACGTTTCGAGTAAAGAGGGTAAAGGCACCCGTTTTGAGATTGTACTGCCAGTACAAATTTCTAATAGCCCAATGAAAGTGGCGCAGCTTCAAGTTACAGGGTTAAATATCTTATTGGTAGAAGATATTGAGCTGAACGTAATGGTGGCTAAAGCGTTGCTTGAAAAACTGGGTCAAAAAGTGGATGTCGCTATGACGGGTCAAGAGGCGATTGATAAAGCAAGAGCTAATCAATACGACCTTATTTTACTTGATATTCAATTGCCAGATATGACGGGCTTTGACGTGGCGAGTACTTTGATTGAAGAAGATTTGGTCATGCAGACGCCTATTGTGGCATTAACGGCTAACGTGATTAAAAAGCGCGACGAGTATCTTGAAAACGGGATGGACGATGTCATCGCTAAACCCATCAAAAAATCTCGTGTCATTGAAGTGTTTAACGACCTATTCCACGCACCGCCAGCGCCGCTTGAGGTAGACGGTGAAGTAGAGCGCCCTGAGCCAACCAAAACATTAAGTAACATTTTAGATATGGACTTATTGCAGATGTTGGTAGATACAATAGGGGACGAAATGGTGCGCGCGAGTGTTAAAGTTTTCCAAGAAAAAATGCCCGAGTACATGGAAATACTGCAGCTCAGCTTAAGTGCGGACGAAAAGTCAGAAGTGTGCTCTCAAGCCCATAAAATAAAGGGGGCAGCTGGCTCTGTGGGCTTAGCTCGCGTTCAGCGTATTGCTAACCAAATTCAACAAGGTGACCACCCTACATGGTGGGAGAACGTGCATGATTGGGTGGAAGAATTGCAAATGGCAGTTCAACACGACATGAAGGCCCTACACGATTGGTTGAACGAACAGCAAGTCGATGACTAAGCGGCTGTACGCCCGTTAGCATTTAAAGAAAAGAGGGTTCGCCCTCTTTTTTGTTATTAGTCTTTCATTGAAACGAGTAGGTTATTTCTGCGCGTTTTAATCAAGGTAAAAGGAATTATTGTTATGACAGATAGCGTTCAAAGTACGGCTCAAAACCCCGTGTTTTCAAATAACCAGCTTAATGTAGAAGATATTCCTAACCTTCAAACGTTAGCGTTATTGCCTATTTCTAAAAAGTACCGTGCTATCAATATTTTCTCTATTGGGCTAATTGCGCTTGTTTTACTAAGCATTGCTACTGGGATTAAATACCAACCATTTTGGTCGATACCTGAAGATTTACTGAAGGCCTACCCATACATTGTCACGGCTATCGTTGCTTTAGCGACTATCTGGGCGCTCTACCACGTTTTTGCAGATGTCCGAATATTCTATGCAATAAGAGAGCAGGACATCAGTAAACAATCAGGGCTCATTTTTCGCAAACTTTCTTGCCAACCTATTTTGCGCGTTCAGCACGTTGAAGTAAATAGAGGGCCGTTAGATAGATGGGCTGGGCTTGCTTCTTTACAAGTGTTTTCAGCCGGCGGAGAAATGCACACCTTTGAGATACCAGGGCTTACGTTGGACCAAGCGGAACAGCTACGGGAATTTATTTTAGCACACAAGGATATAGGAGCTCGCTAATGTCTGAGCCGGTATCCTCTGCGGTGTCACAACCGAATGTTAAAGTAGAGACGGGGGGCGAATGGCAGCGCCTTGCACTTATATCCATTTTATATTTTACGGTACGTAATATCAGTAACGCAGGGCAGGGATTGATATACGCGGTACCAGCGTTGGCCGTATCCTTTAATATTTGGGACAACCTTTTCTCGCCAGAAGTATTAGCCGTTGCTGGCTTTTTGCTACTTTCTACGGGAGGGAGCGGCGTCATTAGTTTCCTAATGTACAAGTTTCGGGTGCATAAGCAGCATGTAGAAATACATCATGGCGTGTTTCAGCGTCGCTATACCAACTTACCGTTATGGCGAATTCAAAATGTGAAAATTGAACGCCCCTTCTATTATCGCCCATTCGGATATGCACTGGTGGTGTTGGATACCGCAGGCAGTGGCAAGGAAGAAGCTAAGATAGTTGCTGTGCCTGAATCCTATGCTGAAGCGCTTAAAAAACAAGTACTGTACGAGAAAAAAGCGCACGATTTGCCAAGCCCTGAACGAACGATTAGCTATGGTGATAGTGAGGGTAGAAGCATGTCAGGGGCTGAAGTTCCCATCTTGGCAAGCGCTGAGCATAGGAATGATGCAACAGAAGAGGTGTTAAATCGTCGTTCAGTTAAAGATATTATTATTCACGGCATTACCAACAACCGCGTATGGATCATTCTGGGTGTCGCCGCTCCGTTTTACGATGATCTCTTTGGTATAGTGTCTGAGTGGCTTGCTGATAAAGGGCTACAGCTTAATCAACTGGTGGGTGAACAAACCGTTGCGTGGTGGCAATTTGGGCTGTATGCCTTTGTGCTGCTAATGATGTTGATGGCGTTAGTTGCACTATTAAGCGTAGGCGGTGCTTTATTTACGTTCTATGGCTACACCCTTTCTCGCGCTGAGGACAGGTATATTCGCCGCAGCGGACTTTTAAATAAGCTGGAAGTTAGCATGCGTTCATCGCGCATTCAGATGATCACCGCGAAACAAGACTGGTTAGATAAAATACTAAAACGGGTAAATTTATACTTCGAGCAAAACTCTACCGCAAGTCAGCAAGTGCAAGAGTTGATGTCGCCTAATAAGCTCATTGTGCCGTCAGTTACCGAAACCGAGGCTATTGAACTAAGCCAAGAAGTGATGCCAGGTTGCGATTTAAAGGGCCAGTCGTATCAGGTTATTAGTAAGCGATTTATTCAGCATTGGCTGCTTGCTGTTTGGTCCATCCCCTTCTTAGTTTTCTTTGCTATTGGCGCCATATCCCTTCATTTAGATATCGTGGTGGGGGCGTTGGTTATTTATAGCGTAATTGGACTATTGCTCACGTTAAGGTGGTGGCGGTGGGGAATCTCTTACGACAATAAATACGTGTATATAAGAAGCGGTCGGATTGGAATTGACTATCAGTGTTTCGAACCTCACAAGGTGCAGGAGGTCATCGTAAAGCAAAGTGTGTTCATGAAGAGAAGGAAGCTAGCAACAATTAAGTTTGTGCTGGCGTCTGGCGCTGTAACTGTTCCTTTTTTACCTGAACAATATGTCTTTACGCTTGCAAATAACGTGTTGTTCGAAGTTGAGTCTACGCGAAAGTCTTGGATGTAATGGCGTTTAAATAAAGCGCCACCGCCCACAAAAGGGGGATGGCGCTTATATTGTTTATTCACGCTTATTTATAAAAGCTTAGTGCATCGAGAACGTCATAACATGCGCCCATTGTGTGATAATCGGTTTTGCCTACAGGGCTTTTTGTGGTCTCTAGCTTTTGATTTTTGGCTGATAAAATCCTAAACCATGCCCCATATTTGTGGTCGACCATATATGACCATGCATAGTCCCAAATTCGGTGGTACCACTGCCAGTATTTATCTTCCCCTGTTTCTAGGGCTAAACGCGCCGCGCACGCAAAAGATTCAGCCTGCACCCAGAAGTATTTTTCATCATCACAGATACGGCTATCCGGTGCGAAACCGTAATACAAGCCACCGTTTTCATTATCCCAGCTAATATCAATGACAGCGTCAAATAGTGAGCGGGCGCGTGCGACTAACCAATCCTGTGGCTGATACTGATGAATTTGTAGTAGTAGTTTTGCCCATTCAGTATGGTGGCCTGGTTGGAATCCCCAAGGGCGAAAAAGGTTTTTAGGATCATTCTTATTGTATTCCCAATCAACTTCCCAAGTTTTGGTATAGTGTTCCCAAATTCGACCGTCAGCTTTATCCGCTTGGCGCTCGGTGATATTGTGAGCGAGCAGCAAGGCGCGTTCTAAAAACGGACCGTGACCGGTGGCCTCAAACGCCGCAATAAGCGCTTCGCAGCTGTGCATATTGGCATTTTGACCGCGGTAATCACTGCAGCGAGAAAAATCTGCGTTAAACTCATCTTTGTACAAGCCGTACTCAGCATCCCAGAAATGGGTTTCCATTAATTCGAAGGCATCATGAATATACAGCTCAGCTTCTTTAACGCCAGCTCGCAGTGCCCAGCTGTAATCCAAAATAACAAAGGCCAAGCCGTAGCAGTGATTAGTGGCATCAACGACTTTACAGGCCTTACCGTTTACATCAAGTAACCAAGCGTAGCCGCCAGTATCTTCTTGTAAATGATAATCTCGCAAAAATTGAATGCCAGACTCAACACGGGCTTTGTATCGAGTATCGCCATAAGCTAAATAGGCTCTCGCGTAGTTAAAAACGAAACGCGTAGAGCTAACTAGGTGACGTGTTTTCTCATCAAATATGCTTCCATCGTCCATAAAATTTTGATGGAAGCCACCTGAGACGGCATCAACATTGGGCTCGTAAAAAGCCAAAATGCTCTTGATGTGATCATGCAGAAAATCGTTTGATGCAAAATTTGGTTGCGTGGTCATACCCTTCGCTCCTTAATCCTTTTCTGAGGTGTTAGGTAGTAGCCAATATAAAGCCATGGCTGCGGTCCATGAAAAGTCTGCACCGCCACTTCGCGCACCTGTTTCAGCGTGAAAAGACTCGTTAAAGCCACTGGTATATATACACGCTCGGCTCCCGTGGGTAATACGTTGAGCTTGATGAGCAAAGCCGTAATCTTGTAAGCCAAGGGCTATCATCCAGTTAATATGAAGCCATATAGGCCCGCGCCAATAACGTTGAGGCTCGTAATTAGGATCTTCAGGGTGAGTAGAAGAAATGGCATATTCACTGTGCTCAAGCCATTTATCTAGTTCGGAAATAAGCGGTTGTGTTTGGTGCTCACCAACAAGACCAGCGAAAAACGGCAGTAATCCCGCCGATGTACGTGCTTTACACAAGCTATTGCTGCGGGTATCGAAGCTATGAAATAGGTTGGTTTCTGCACACCACAACTTTTGTATCGCTTCTTCGGTAAGGCTTAAGCGTTTTTCAAGGTAGGCGGTTTGCTCGTTACTTACTCCAATTTTTTCGCACACTTCTAGTAAATCTTTCGTACCACGGTGCAGTATGGAAATAATACTGACATCGTTCACGCGATAGGGGCAGTCTTGATAAATTAACGTATCGTCAAAATTCATCTTGCGGAAAAAATCTACAAGATACAAAAAGCGATCATATTCTTTTTTGTGTGGGCGTTCTGACGCATCAATATGACTAGTGTCCCGGCGGGTATATTCCCAATCTACGCAGGGTACGGCTTCTAATGCGGCGTCCCATGCAGGGCTATTGTCCATGCCTGATTCCCATGGGTGGTAGCTTACCACTAGCCCCGTATTTTCAGGGTCGCGTTGTTTATACCACCACAAATGAGAGTCGATAAGTTGAGGCACTATAGTGTTTATCTGGGCTTCGGCTAATGCTCTATCTTTACATTCTTCAAACAATGATTTGATGACCGTTGCTAGCACAGGGGGCTGCGTAATCGAGGTGCTATCGGGTATGTTCTTTACGCCCCAAATGTCGGGGCCGGGAAAATACGTGTCAGAGTGTTGATGAAAAACAACGTGAGGCACCATTCCCGACTTCCATTGGGCGCTGAGTAATGATGTCGCTTCTTCCCAGGCTCTGGGTTCATCGAATGGTAGCCAGCCCAAGGCTACTATCGCTGAGTCCCAGTTCCATTGAAACGGATAAAGCCCATGTGTTGGGACTGTATAGCCTCCGAGGTCGTTTTTAACTAGCGTTGCTTTTGCATCTTCAATTAATTGCGCGTCGCGCTGATTAGTCTCTGTCATTATGTTTACCCAATATGAGTTAGTGATATGGCAATTATTACACAAAAATTTACAAATAAAACTCATTTTGGGTTGAAAGTGATAAAATTGTGTTTTATTGTAAATGGGAAGTTAAATGGTGGTGTTGCGTACGGCATAGTGGGAATCCGTAATAGAACACCTAATAAAATGACAAACGGTTGGAGATACACAGTGAAAAAACTACTTCTTGCGACGACTATTTCGTCGCTTTTAGCCGGAAACGCTTTGGCTCAGGACAACGCTCAAGCTGATACACAAGACGCGGCAGAAACAAAGAAAGACTATGAAAAAATCGTAGTTACGGGTACGAGCCGAGCGCGATTGGTGGCTGAAACGCCACAATCGACTACGTCTATGGGGGCGCAGGAGGTAGCAAAATTATCCATGAGTAGCCAAGCAGACGTGCTTCGTTATGTTCCTGGTATTAAAGTAGAAGGTGGCGGTGGTGAAGTGGCCACAAATCTCCAAGTCCGTGGGTTACCATCTTCAGGGCAGTTTCAGTTCACCCCACTTTTGTACGACGGTTCACCCACTTTGAGTGCGTTTGGTCTTAACTCGTCGGCTTACGATGTGTATTACCGAAACGATCTAGGTATTGAGCGGGTTGAGTTTGTTCGCGGCGGTGTATCTAACTTATTCGGGCAAGGTTCGGTGGCGGGCGTTATCAACTACCTATCGAAGAAAGGCACGGAACTATCGGAAAGTACGGTGCAATTAGAGCTTTCTGATAACAACCGCAAGCGTATAGATTTTGCCACCAGCGGCCCACTGAATGAAAAAGGCATGTACTATGCCATGTCCGGTTTTTATCGTTACGATGAAGGCCCAATTGATACAGGGTTGCCTACGGAAGGTTATCAACTGCGAGGCAACATTCACAAAGAATTCGACGATGGCAGTGGCTACTTTACTATATACGGCCAAGCTATTGATGATGAGGTACAATTTTTCCTTCCATTGCCTCTTGATTCACAAAGCCGAGAGCGTGTTGCCGGCAACGATGGCAGAGAAGTTGAATCTACCCAAACATTTTATGCATCTGGCTTGTCTTATGACACCGCAGATGGGCGTTATCGCACGCCTATTGAAGAGGGGGTAGCCACTCGTGGAGGCTCTATTTCCATGGAGTTCTCAAAGGATTTAGGTAATGACTACAGTGTTTTAGCACGAGCAAAGTACGCCAGTTACGACCACCAATTTAACTTGTTTCTAGACGGTGACGGTATTATCAATGTGCCAGAAACACAAAGCGAATATTTAGCGAACAGAGGGCTCGACGACCTTGGCGCCGCTGAATTTACCTATGCGGGAACGGACGTAGTATTACCTGAAGGCGATTTACTATTTGCTAACCGAATACTAGACAGAGACCGGCCGGCAACCGATTTTTCTTCAGAGCTTAATGTCGTCAAATACCTGGATGTGGGGGATTTCTCTCATAGCATTACCGTGGGCACCTTCTTTTCAAGCGCCGAAGCAGAAGATAATAATGTAATAACCCGCTACCTCGGCGAATTTAATAATCAGGCCAGATTGGTTGATCTAACCATTACTGACGCCGATGATAACAGTGTCATAGTTAGCCAAAACGGCGTGACAGGCCCGGGTATTAGTTTTTCTGATACGACTATTTCTGCAAGAAGAACGGCATTCTATATAGCTGACCAAATGCAAAACGACGACTGGATCATTGACGTGGGTCTTCGCTGGGAGGAAATCGACGGTACCATTACCCGTGAGGGCAGCGAAACTGTGGTAGTTAATGACGACCCTATACTGTACGAAGACTTACAGGTGAATGTCACAGGGAACGGTGTGCTTACTCACGGTAAAGTCGATAACTCAGAATTAGCTTATTCAATTGCAGCCCTCTATAAAATGGCCGATAACTTTAATGTTTATGCCAACTATTCTCGCGGGTTCTTTTTCCCCGAGTTGCGCGGTGTGGCGTTTAACCCTAATGGTGAGCCGGGCAGTTATGAAAGTGAAATTGTTAAGCAGGCTGAAATAGGCGCGAAGTTCTTCTTTAATGACTTCATTGGAACCATGGCTTTGTTCAAAACCGATCTTGAAGACAGACGTTCGGTAGACTTTGTGAACGACGAAAATGGGGTTGCTGTTGAAGTTCCTGTTTTTCAATCTACCGAGGCCTATGGCGTGGAGTTGGTGGGTAGCTACAACATTACTGATGACCTTATCTTTGATGCAAACTTTACTTACACCGACCACGAATTCACCGAATACGATTCAGATCCTTCTGTTATCGGTAATGAATTGAGAAGAAAGCCAAAGATTATGTTTAATTCTTCTTTACGCTACACCCTAGACGATTGGGATATTTCTTTCTATCACAACTATCACGGTAAAAATTACACCAACGATGCTAATTCGGTTGAATTGGATGACTTTCATGTATTTCGCTTAGACACAGGCTATACCTGGGAGTTTGGACAAGGCGAACGCTTACGTGCCAGTATTGCCGTATGGAATCTGTTCGATTCAGATGGTATTACTGAAGGGTCTCCTCGACTAGGAAACAGTCAAACAGCGGGTGAATCTTATTTTGTAGGTCGCCCTATATTGCCGCGCCGCGTATCGCTTCGCTTGCGTTATGATTTTTAGTCGACGTTGACACTCCCCCTCGCTGATAGTCTCAATTAGGGGCTATCAGTTTTTTATTTCGCCACGTACATAATAAGAACAACTTATGAATTTTCTAGATTATATTGTAGTGATTGGTTACCTAGCTATCTTGCTTTACATGGGCTTTGCCCTGCGTCAGCAAGAAAATAAAGGTGATTATTTTTTAGGTGGTAGAACATTGGGCTGGAAGCCGTTGACGTTATCTGTAATGGCCACTCAGCTCTCTGCAATTAGCTTTATATCTGCCCCTGCTTTCGTTGGCCTTCGCGATGGTGGCGGTATGATTTGGTTGTCTTATGAGCTGGGAATTCCCATTGCCATGATCCTGCTGCTCGGCACCATTCTTCCTTCATTGTACAAATCAGGTGTCGTGAGTATTTATGATTTCTTAGAGCAGCGTTTCGGCCGTTTAACCCGTGTTCTTATTAGTATCGTTTTTCAATTTAGCCGCGCGTTTGCTACTGGCATTATGATTTATGCAGTCTCCATTATTTTACAAGGAACAATGGGGATTGAAGCTTGGCAGGCGGTCGTACTTACCGGCATCATAACAGTGCTTTATTCTCTTCAAGGTGGTATGAAGGCAGTGGTTTATGCTGATGCTATCCAAATGATTATCATTGTACTTGGTACTATCGCGTGCATTGCCATAGGCTTACACGCGTTAGGCGGTGTGGACGTACTAGTTGAACAAGCGCCTAAAGAGCGTTTAACCGCCATCGATTTTTCTTCTTTGGGGTTCAGCGGCGATGGTTTTGGCTTCTTGCCAATGCTATTTGGCGGTATCATATTGTACGCGTCCTATTATGGTTGTGACCAAACTCAAGCACAGCGCGCGTTATCGGCAAGAAATGAAAACGACTTGCGAAAAATGATTGTGGCTAACGGCATCATCCGTTTTCCAATTACCTTATTGTACTGTTTCTCTGGGCTTATAGTAGGTACTCTAGCGCTAACCAATACCGAGTTTTTCAATAAAATCCCCGCTGATAATCCGGATTGGTTGATGCCTACGTTTATTCTTAACTATCTCCCTCATGGCTTAATTGGCCTTTTAATTGTGGCTATTTTATCTGCTGCGATGTCTTCTCTTAGTTCCGCTATCAACTCATTATCAGCGGTTACCGTTGAGGATTACTGCCGTATTACAAATAAACAGCTTGAGCATCAAAGCTATTTAAAAGTGGCAAAAATCACCGGGCTTATTTGGGGTGGCGTTACCCTTGTTCTGTCGTTGTATGCGGGCAATATTGCTCCTACTATTATTGAGGCTATCAACAAAGTAGGCTCTGTTTTTTACGGTCCTATTCTGGCCTTGTTCTTATTAGCGGTGGCGAGCAAGGCGCTGGTTGGAAAACACGTAAATTTAGGGCTGATTGCCGGCGTAAGTACGAATATTGTAATTTGGCTCTCTGTACCTGATATCTTTTGGTTTTGGTGGAACGTTATTGGTTTTGTTGTAACGTGCGCCGTCGCCTTGGTCGCGCGCTATGTTTGGCCGTCAGCAACGCTAGCAGAAAACGTTAAACAACTTAAATTCCACTCAATTCTTACTACGAAAGACGTTGTTATCCTAGTAGGCTTTTTTATTATCATGCTGGCAGTATGCTTACTAATGCCATCGCTGTTTTCATAAAGCCCTTTTAGAGGGCTTTTATAAAAGGTTTTTTCATGAATAAAACATTTCTCTTTTCACTGTATGAAGAAGCGGTTCGGGTAAGTAAACCAAAGCATTGCTTGCCTGATTATTTTTCGACTTTTTCAAAGGGCGAGCGCGTGTGCATTTTAGGTGCAGGTAAAGCGGCTGCCGATATGGCGGTAGAGGCATATAACTATTTCGGCGACAACGCCTACGGCTTAGTTGTTACCCGTTACGGCTATGAAAATACAGCGCCTACAGGGAATATCGAAGTGCGTCTTGCTGCGCACCCAGTACCCGATGAAAACAGTGTTGAAGGCGCCAAAGCACTCCTTGCCATGGCTTCTCGTGTAGCACCTACCGACAAAGTGATTTTTCTTATCTCTGGTGGTGGCTCCTCATTAGCTTGCGCGCCGCCAAGTACTATTTCCCTTGACGATAAATTGGCACTGCACAAATTTTTACTGCGAAGTGGCGCTAGCATTGAAGAAATGAATACGGTGCGAAAGCATGTGTCAGTGATAAAAGGCGGAAGGTTAGCTGCCGCATCTAAAGGCCATAACACCAGCTTGGTTATTTCAGATGTCGTCGGTGATGACCCGGCATTTATCGCTTCGGGTCTTACCGTACAAGATACATCAACGCCACACGATGCCCTTGCCATTTTAGACAAATACGGGTTCGATACTTCATCGAACATTCGAGGATATTTAGCTCGCGCTCCTGAACTCCCTAGGGTTACTGGCGATTATACACTAGTGGCTAATGCACAAAGCGCGATTGATGCTGCGGTCAAAAAAGCCAATGCTAATGGTTGGGACACCCATATTATTAGTTACACTGAAAAGGGCGAGGCGCAGAAGGTAGCAAAACGTCATGCAGAGATCGCCCTTGAACATAAAAAAGCGGGTAAGCCTATTTTATTACTCTCCGGTGGTGAACTTACCGTGACATTGGGCGATTCCCAAGGTGAAGGCGGACCAAACCAAGAGTACCTTATGGCGCTAGCAAACGCGCTTAAAGGTGAAGCAGGTATCTGTGCACTAGCTGCCGACACTGATGGTGTAGATGGAAGTAAAGACGTTGCCGGTGGTTTCATAGACGAGCATACCCTTACCCGAGCGACGCAAAATGGACTAGATATAAACGCACTATTAGCGGAACACGATAGTTTTGGCTTTTTTGATGCGTTGGGCAGCCATATCAAAATTGGCCCTACACGCACTAACGTAAATGATTTTAGAGTGATTTGTATTGATTAAGTGCGCTATGTTGGTGAGATCTGCCTATCACTTACGTATAATAGCGCTAGCTTAATTCGAACATGTTGAAAGTAAAATCTATGCTTACATCGGCGAGAAATAATCAGTTATTGCGCAGCGCCTTTACCCTAGGAAAGGGGGATAAGTTGCTTCAAGATAACCAGAAAGCCATTGTGAAAGAGGTGTTTTGGACACACGGCATTACCCAACGGGAAATATCAAGCCGTACTAAAATTCCTCAGCAAACCGTTTCACGATTGGTAAACAGTCTAGTGGAAGACGGCCTTATTCATAGTGTAAGCGACTCAGGCAAGCCTTCATCAGGTTTAGAGCCTAACCCAGACTTTGCTTATTGCTATGGGCTATCGGTGCTGTTAGACGCAATATCGATAGCGTTAATGAATCTTAAAGGCGAAGTCGTTGCGACAAAGCATGTGGAATTAGATGACATGGGCATTGCATCGGTCCTATCTAAAGCGGCTTCAGAGGTAGAGTCGATGTCCACTAAGTTTAATATTGATAGTGCTCGTATACTGGGTATTGGCGTGGGTATATCAGGCTTCTTCAGTTCCACAGATGGTAGAATGAATACGCACCATGCCATAGAAGAGTGGGCAGATATTAATATTGCCGATACCGTTGCCGAGGCGTTTAATTTACCCTCTTGGGTGGTAAACGACGGTACAGGCGCAGCAGCGGGTGAGGGAATAGCTGGAGTGGGCAGGAAGTACAAAAACTTTGTGTACTTCTTTGTATCGAGTGCCTTTGGTGGTGGCCTTATTAACAATGGCGATATGATCCGCGGAACTCATGGAAACGCTGGAGAACTCGGCGATATGTTACCTGCCAAACTCTACAGTCATCCTAATCTCCAGCTTTTAGAGCGCATACTCTTAAAACATGGCGTAGAAGTACCGTCGATGTACCGATTAAATGAAGTCTTCGATCCAAATTGGCCCGGGGTTGATGAATGGATTTATAAAGTTCAGGACTCATTTGATTTGGTTGCTACCGCAAGTTCAGCATTACTGGACAGCCAAGCTATTATCATTGGTGGGCATATTCCCACTAAACTGGCTGAAAAAGTTATTCCTAGAATAGATGTTTATGCACAATTTAGACGAGGCGCGAAGCGCCCCATGCCTGAAATAGTGTGTGCCGGCGTAACCGAATGCCCGGTAGCCGTTGGGGCAGCTACCTTACCAATTAGAGATTGGTTTTTGTAATAGGGTTAGACTAACTGAGCGGATTTAGAAGCAGTATCCCTGAGCATTATTTGATCTCGGCCTGCACGTTTCGCATTGTATAAACGGGCATCAGCCACCTCTAATTGTGACTCTAAGCTCGGGTGTTCTTCAGCGCAAACGCCAATACTACAGGTAATGTTGAATTTGTGATTGGTGAATTGTGTTGTGCGAACTGCATCCATAAATGCAGAGAGCGCAGAAAGGTAAACTTTGGGCGGTCTCACTGACACCACCGTAAACTCCTCTCCGCCGTAACGCACAATAAGATCGTCTGGGAAATAGTCCTTCATCAAGGCCGAGAACTCTTGTAAAAGCACGTCACCGGTTTTGTGTCCGTAGGTATCATTAACGCCTTTAAAATTATCAGCATCAATCATTGAAACAATCACATTGCTTCTCGTGGCCTTGCGGGAGAAGAGCTCGTCTGCTTTTTCATAAAGAAAGCGACGATTGTAGACCTTGGTTAGCGGATCTAAATTAGCCGAATTGCGAATAGTTTGAATCATTTCCTGAGACTCAAGGTTCTGCATGATTCGGCAGTAGAATTCTTCGTGATAAAAAGGCTTAGAAAGAAAATCGTTCGCGCCGCTCTTGATAAACTTAGAAGTTAAAACGCTGTCACCGGAAGCGGACAGACCGATGAAAACCAAATCCTGTAAGCGTTTTTCGTGACGAATTGTCCTAACAAGCTCATAGCCATCCATATTAGGCATACGGTGGTCAGCAATGACCATTTTAATATCTCGATGGTTATCTAGCACTTCCAGCGCTTCTAAACCATCATTGGCTTCGTGCACCTGAAATTGAAATTTACGGAGTAACGAGCAAATGTGGTTACGGCTGGTTTTTGAATCTTCTACCACGAGTACTTTTGTGATTAAGTTCTTTCTTAAGCGATCCACAAGTTTAGAAACTTGAAGGTATGAATAGCGAGACTCTTTGGTTATGTAGTCTAATACCCCTTGATCGAGCAATTGTGCGCGGGTGAACTCATCGAAATTACCAGTCAATACAATCGTTGGTAAGTTATAAGAAAGGGCTAACTCAACGCTTTCGCCGTTAGGCGCATCGGGAAGGTTTAAATCAACAATAGCCGCTAAATATTCATTGTCACTTTCAAGAGCACTTTTCGCCTCAGCCAGATCTTCACACAGATCACACGTAAAGTGAGGATTATCCTCAATAAGTTTATTAACTATCTTTCGGACAGTCGAGCTGTCTTCTACTACAAGAACTTTATACATGAGATCTACTCTTAATATCTTAGCTTTGATAATAACCAATAAAAGAAAAAAAAGCCCTCTTACAGAGGGCGTTTCATACTTATGTCTAAATCAATTGGTAAAGTGGAATCACTAGGTTGTATTAACTTTGCTCAACGGGGACGCGAACAAAGCCTTCCATTAAAACTCGTGCACTTCGGCTCATGACAGCTTGTTGAATATGCCATTGGTTATTATCAAAAGTCGCTTTCGCGCCAACCCGTAAAGTACCAGAGGGATGGCCAAAGGTAACCGACTCTCTGTTCTCCCCACCTGCCGCTAGATTAACCAGCGTGCCGGGAATAGCGGCTGCTGCAGCTATAGCAACGGCTGCCGTGCCCATCATCGCATGGTGCAGTTTACCCATAGACAGGGCGCGAACGAGTACATCAATATCAGAGCCCAATATGTCTTTGCCGCTAGACGCTTTGTAGCCTTTAGGCGTTGCTACAAAAGCCACTTTAGGAGTATGTTGGCGCGTTGCAGCTTCGCCAATATCTTTTATCAAACCCATTTGCACAGCGCCATGTGCACGAATAGCTTCAAATTTCCCAAGTGCTTCGGCATCACTATTTATATCATCTTGAAGTTCGGTTCCTGTGTAACCGATATCTTCAGCGTTGATAAAAATAGTAGGGATACCTGCGTTGATCATGGTGGCCTGCAAGCTACCAACGCCCGGCACTTCCAAGGTGTCGACTAAACGTCCAGTTGGGAATATCGCGCCCTCGCCATCGGCAGGGTCCACAAATGCGACCTCGACTTCTGCAGCAGGAAAGGTCACACCATCAAGCTCAAAATCGCCAGTTTCCTGTACTTCACCATCAGTAATTGGCACGTTAGCAATAATCGCTTTGTTGATATTGGCCTGCCAAATATTTACCGTAGCAACACCGTTTTGTGGAATTTTGCTGGCATCAACCAATCCATTGCTAATGGCAAAAGCGCCAACGGCCGCGGTTAGGTTACCGCAGTTACCGCTCCAATCTACGAAAGGCTTGTCGATGGCAACTTGGCCAAACAAGTAGTCTACATCGTAACCTTCACGCTCGCTTTTACTTAAAATCACGGTTTTACTGGTGCTAGAGGTAGCACCGCCCATACCGTCGGTTTGTTTACCGTACGGGTCTGGGCTACCTATCACCCGAAGAAGCAGCGCATCACGGGTTGGTCCCGGTTTTTGCGCGGCTTCTGGTAAGTCGGATAAATTAAAAAACATACCCTTGCTAGTACCGCCACGCATGTAGGTAGCCGGTACTCGAAGTTGTGGCGCATACTTTGTCATGTTTTTTCCTCAGCTAGCTTCTGCTTCTAAGAAGTCTTTGGCGAAGCGTTGTAATACGCCGCCTGCGCTGTAAATTGAGACTTCCTCACCTGTATCTAAACGACAGGTTACGGGCACTTCTAGTTGCTCGCCGTTTTTACGGTTTACTACCAGCGTCAGTGTTGCGCCCGGCGAAGGTTCTCCGCTTACGTCGTAGGTTTCTGTACCGTCTAGCTCAAGGGTTTTTCGGGTTGTGCCAGGCTTAAACTCTAGCGGTAAAACGCCCATACCAATAAGGTTAGTACGGTGAATACGCTCAAAACCTTCTGCTACAATCACTTCAACGCCCGCAAGACGCACGCCTTTCGCTGCCCAGTCTCGCGATGAACCCTGACCGTAGTCCGCGCCCGCTACAATGATGAGCGGCTGTTTGCGGTTCATATAGGTTTCAATGGCTTCCCACATGCGCACGACTTTGCCTTCTGGCTCTACGCGGGCAAGCGATCCTTGCTTAACTTCGCCGTTTTCCAGCACCATTTCGTTGAACACTTTGGGGTTCGCAAGTGTAGCGCGCTGCGCCGTTAAGTGATCCCCTCGGTGGGTGGCGTAGGAGTTGAAGTCTTCCTCAGGTAACCCCATTTTCGCTAAGTATTCCCCCGCGGCACTGCTTGCCATAATGGCGTTAGAAGGCGATAGGTGATCGGTGGTGATGTTGTCACCCAAAATGGCCAGCGGTCGCATACCTTTCATGGTACGCTCGGCATCCATTGCGCCTTCCCAATAAGGCGGGCGGCGAATGTAGGTGCTCATTTCACGCCAGTCGTAGAGCGGGTTAATGTCTTTACCGTAATCCACACTCAAGTCGAACATTGGCTCGTACACTTTTCTGAAATGCTCAGGCTTGACAGATTTAGCAACAATAGCGTCAATCTCTTCATCGCTTGGCCAGATATCTTTAAGCGTTACTGGGTTGCCATCTTTATCGGTGCCTAACACGTCCTTTTCGATATCAAAGCGAATGGTACCGGCTATGGCGTATGCAACGACCAAGGGTGGTGATGCCAAGAAGGCTTGCTTCGCATAGGGATGAATACGCCCATCGAAGTTACGGTTGCCCGAAAGTACCGCCGTGGCGTATAAATCGCGGTCGATAATTTCTTGCTGAATTTTAGGGTCTAGCGCGCCACTCATACCGTTACAAGTGGTACATGCAAATGCCACAACCCCGAAGCCTAAGTCTTCCAACTCGCTCATTAAGTTGGCTTCTTCAAGGTATAACTTAACAGCTTTAGAGCCTGGCGCCAGAGAGCTTTTCACCCATGGCTTGCGGGTTAAACCGCGCTGGTTGGCATTGCGTGCAAGTAGGCCTGCTGCAATCACGTTTCGCGGGTTAGAGGTATTAGTACAGCTAGTGATAGCTGCGATAATCACCGCGCCATCTGGCATTTTACCGTCTTCCTCTTCCCATTTTGCTGCGATACCGCGGCTTTCTAAGTCGCTGGTAGGTAAGCGTGCATGTGGGTTAGACGGCCCGGCCATGTTTCTGCCTACTGCAGACAAATCAAACGTAAGCACGCGTTCGTACTCGGCAGTTTCTAAGTCATCTGCCCATAAACCTGTGTGTTTAGCGTACTGCTCTACAAGCGCAATTTGTTTTTCTTCACGACCCGTTAATCGCAAATAATCAATAGTTTGCTGATCGATGTAGAACATGGCCGCTGTTGCGCCGTATTCTGGTGTCATGTTCGAAATGGTGGCACGGTCGCCAAGGGTTAAGTGGGATGCACCTTCACCATAGAATTCAAGATACGCAGATACTACACGCTCTTTACGCAAGAATTCAGTAAGCGCTAATACAATGTCGGTAGCCGTAATACCTGGCTGAGGCTTACCGGTAAGTTCGACCCCTACAATATCAGGTAAACGCATATAAGAGGCACGACCTAGCATCACGCTTTCCGCTTCAAGGCCGCCCACGCCCACGGCAATTACGCCAAGTGCATCAACATGCGGGGTATGGCTGTCTGTGCCCACGAGGGTATCCGGGAAGGCTACGCCGTCACGGTTTTGAATAACTGGCGACATACGCTCCAAGTTAATCTGGTGCATAATACCGTTACCCGGCGGAATAACATCTACGTTTTTAAATGCGGTTTTTGTCCAGTTAATGAAGTGAAAACGGTCATCGTTTCGTCTGTCTTCAATGGCACGGTTTTTTTCAAACGCGTCTTTTTCGAAGCCCGCGTGCTCTACGGCGAGGGAGTGGTCCACTATTAGCTGAGTAGGCACCACTGGGTTTACTTTCGCCGGGTCGCCGCCTTTCGCCGCAATGGCGTCGCGAAGGCCCGCTAAGTCTACAAGGGCCGTTTGACCCAAAATATCGTGACATACCACACGTGCTGGGAACCATGGAAAATCGAGGTCGCGCTTGCGGTATATTAGCTGTTTGAGTGAATCGTTTAGCATGGCAGGGTCGCATTTACGTACCAAGTTTTCAGCCAATACACGTGACGTGTAAGGCAGCTTGGCGTATGCACCTGGCTCTATGGCATCAACCGCTTCACGGGTATCGAAAAAATCGATACCCGCATTTGGAAGCGGTTTACGGTAATCAATATTCATAAACCACCTATTCTCTTAGCGTTCGCTGATTGCAGGAACAGGGCGTAATTCTTCGCCTGTGTATTCTGCCGATGGACGAATAATACGGTTGTCAGCGCGCTGTTCCATTACATGTGCAGCCCAGCCTGTAAGGCGAGACATAACGAATATTGGGGTAAACAGCGGCGTAGGGATTCCCATGAAGTTATAGGCAGAGGCGTGGAAAAAGTCTGCATTACAGAAAAGCTTCTTCTCGCGCCACATGACTTCTTCACAGCGCACAGATACAGGGTAAAGCACCTCATCGCCCACATCGGTCGCTAGCTTTTTAGACCATTGCTTAATAATTTCGTTACGTGGGTCAGAGTCTGAATAAATCGCGTGACCAAAGCCCATGATTTTCTCTTTGCGCTCTAGCATGCCCATCATTTTTTCTTCTGCGTCATCGGCTGACGTGAAGCCTTCTATCATTTCCATTGCGGCTTCGTTTGCACCGCCGTGAAGTGGCCCGCGAAGAGAGCCAATCGCGCCGGTTACACATGAATGCATATCAGAAAGGGTAGAGGCACATACGCGGGCTGTGAATGTAGACGCATTGAACTCGTGCTCGGCATAAAGAATGAGAGACACATGCATCACCTGTTCGTGAAGCTCACGTGGCTTTTCGCCGTGAAGCATGTGAAGGAAGTGACCGCCAATGGAGTCGTCATCGGTTTCCACATCAATGCGCACACCATCGTGTGAGAAGCGATACCAGTAACAAATAATACTTGGGAAGCACGCTAACATGCGATCCGTCACATCTTGCTGCTCATCAAAGCTAGTTTCCATTTCAAGGTTACCTAGCATTGAACAGCCAGTGCGAAGCACGTCCATAGGGTGGGCGTTTTTAGGAATGCGTTCAAGCACGTCTTTCAGTGCGTCAGGAAGGCCGCGCATACCGCGAAGTTTGGTTTTATAGTCATCAAGCTCAGCTTGATTTGGCAAGTTACCCTTTAAGATAAGATAAGCGACTTCTTCAAACTGACACTTTTCTGCTAAATCTTTCACGTCGTAGCCGCGATAGGTTAAACCTGAACCTGATTTACCTACCGTTGATAAAGCTGTTTTACCTGCAACTTGGCCGCGTAAACCCGCGCCACTTAACTGTTTAGCCATCTTGTTGTCTCCGGTCTTGTATAATATGTAAGGTACTTTTTAGTGTGATGTCTTCGACATTTGGCGCTTGAAGTTGCGGGCACATTGGCTGCAGGAGCAAAGCACAGTTCCCTGCCACGCCGTAAACCCATCCATGGGGGCTCCGCTTCGGCATCCATGCCTCAGAGGGGCAGGGAACTGTACTTCACCCCTGCATCCTCGTGCTCGCCAACTTCAAGCTGCAATCGTTTATTTATTTAGTTTTTGCCGTCGGCAAATAGCGCATCTAGCTTTTGCTCGTATTCGTGGTAGCCAAGGTAATCGTATAGCTCCATGCGTGTTTGCATGGTGTCGACGACAGCCTTTTGATCGCCATTTTCAAGTATAGATTTGTACACCATTTCTGCTGCTTTATTCATGGCGCGGAACGCACTTAGCGGGTAAAGCACCATATCAGCACCCCATTCACCAAGTTCTTCTTTGTTCCATAGTTCGGTTTTGCCGAACTCAGTGATATTGGCAAGAATCGGTACATCTAAGGCTTCTGCAAATGCGCGATAGTGTTCTTCGGTCTGCACGGCTTCTGCAAAAATACCGTCTGCGCCCGCTTCAACGTAGGCTTTTGCGCGTTCAATGGCTTTTTCTAAGCCTTCTTGCGCGAATGCGTCGGTGCGCGCCATAATGAAAAAGTCAGGGTCGGTTCTGGCATCAACGGCAGCTTTAATGCGATCTACCATTTCCGCTGTACTCACAATTTCTTTATTAGGGCGGTGACCACAGCGCTTTTGTGCGACTTGGTCTTCCATATGTACAGCGGCTGCGCCTGCTTTTTCCATGTCGCGAATGGTTTTGGCGATGTTAAAAGCTCCGCCCCAGCCTGTGTCGATATCCACCATAAGCGGTAGGTCACACGCACTGGTAATACGCTGAACATCAGCAATCACGTCATTGAGCGAGGTCATGCCTAAATCTGGCAAGCCATACGAAGCGTTAGCTACGCCGCCACCTGAAAGGTAAATGGCTTGATGGCCTATGGCCTTCGCCATCATGGCCGTGTAGGCATTAATAGTGCCTACGATTTGAAGAGGTTTGTTATTCTCTAACGCGGTTCTGAATTTCTTTCCTGCACTCATGATAGTCACTCACTTAATTGAAAGTAGGGTAGAGGTGTAATAGGTAAGCAGAAGCCTTATGGGTATTAGTCATTATTGAGCTTCTTCTCGATATTATTTTTTGAATAAAGAATGTGGCGACGCATGAGCATTTCTGCTAACTCTTCGTCACGACTGGCAATGGCGTTAACAATGTGTCTGTGCTCATCAAACGCCGTGCTTACCCGAGGCCCTGCCATACCAAGCTGTACGCGGTACATACGAACTAAATGGTAGAGCCCATCGATAAGCACGCTAATAAGGTGATCGTTTTTGCTGCCAGTGACAATTCGGTAGTGAAAGTCGACATCACCGGCTTCTTGGTAATAGCTGTGGCTGTCTTTCACTTTGTCGAAATGGCTATCAAGCAGCGCTTGCATGTCGGCAATTTCATCATCACTCATATAACGAGCGGCTAAGCGCGCAGCCATACCCTCTAGCGCTTCGCGCACTTGATATAGTTGGATAAGCCCTTCAGGCGAAAGCTCTACCACCCGCGCGCCTACATTCGCTTTGCGTTCGACAAGATGGCAGGTGGCTAAGCGATTAATTGCCTCGCGAATAACTGCACGGCTGACTTCGTACTTTGTCGACAATTCCATTTCACTCAGCTTACTGCCTGCTGGAATGATGCCCTCAACGATATCCTTCCTTAATTGAAAGAAAGTGCGGTCGGCATTGGTGATGGCTTGTTCGCTTTTTACTAACACTGTATAGAATCTTTAAATGACTAATGTCGACAATATATGCTCATTTTGGCGTTTTTTCAACCTTAAAAGGTTTGGATTGTCGACAACGAGAGTAAGATATTAGTCTGATAGTCTTGTTTAGCGGCCTGTGTTGACAGTTGTGCAATGGTTTAATGGCATACGCAAACAGAGCCATGTGTCAGCTTACGTCTATTAGGCGAACCTTGCGCAACCATATTGATAGCTACTGCCCGGACGGAGGAGGGAATTTGGTAACGAAAGTTACATACAGAGGTTCTGAGCTAAAGAATGATTCAAGTTAGTGGTAATTTGTTTAAAGTTTGTCCATCTGGTCTAGGTCTTCTTTACTTTATTCGCTTAGGTGTTGTGAAGAGATAGAGTAAATTATCTTTATGATATCTATTTGTTTTTATGAAATTTATACATACTTTGTGTTTGATGCTTAACCTAACCAATTAGTCTAATTTTGAAGTCTTATTTTAGTAAAAGTGTAATATTTTACTTTGCAAGATCGTAATCTAACGGTAACATATCGTTCCAGTCTTCAAGCCTAAATTCTTCTACTGAATTTTAGAGGGCTGGAAAAGTAAGTTCTACTTTTAAAGCAGAGTTTCATTGAAAGTAAGTTTGTAATGTTTTATTGCGACTTACTTTTTTATTGCCTGTAATCCAGTATAAGCACAAGGTTATGTGCGCCTCTCAAATTAGTGAGTTTAGTCTTTCAAAGTTCCAAAGAAGAACTTGAAGCGGCCTAAAAATATTATTACACCTAACACTCACGCAAAGGGGTTATACCATGAAAACCAATACTGACGTGTCTAAGACACTCGCCAGTAAGCTTTCACCTGTCGCACTAGCAGTAGCGATGACCGTTCCAGCTCTTTCAAACATTGCGGTTGCTCAAGAAGCCGAAGCAACAGAAGAACAACAGTTTGAAGCCATTACCGTTACCGCAACAAAACGCCCTCAAGTCATTTATGAAGTTCCTATCGCAATCAGCGCTTTTGACGGCGACAAGCTAGCAGCACAAGGTATTACAGACCTAACAGACGTAGGTAAGTTTGTACCAAACCTTAACGTTACTGGTTTCTCTGCGGGCCACACGTCTTCTGTAAACCCTTTCATTCGTGGTATCGGTCTTCAAGATCACCTTATCACTACCGACCCTGGTGTTAGTGTTTACGTTGATGGCGTTTACCTAGGCCGTCAAGTAGGTCAAAACTGGAGCTTAAACAATATTGAGCGTATTGAGGTACTTCGTGGTCCTCAAGGTACCCTTTATGGTCGTAACTCAATTGGTGGTGCAATTAACATCATTACTAAAGAGCCAGATCAAGGTGATGTAACTAAAGTAAACACCGAGTTCGGCACGCGCGGCCGTGTTAAAGCCGATATTTTTGTTAACCATGGTCTATCTGAAACTGTTGCGTTTAACATGAACCTAGCGTTCAACAAACGCGACGGCCTTGGTGAGTTCATTAACGTACCAAATGCTGAATACGATGTAGGTGAGACTGAAGATATTTCTGGTCGTGTATCACTTAAGTGGGAGCCTTCAAACGATTTCCGCATGGTGCTAACCGCAGATGCTAACAACGGTGACGGTGGTTTACGTCCTTACACTGTGCTTATTGATGAAGTGGGTTCTGCGCGCTACTTTGGTGGTGGTAACGGCTTAGGTGTTGAGTTGCGTAATACTGACGTAACGCCTGAAGGTGCAGACATTTATGATAACGCAACAGGTACTGAAGCAGTCACTGGCGTGTCTAATGAAGCGCGCGGCCTTTCACTAACGACTGAGTGGGATATCAATGACGACTATACGGCGAAGGTTGTTGCTAGCCAGCGTACATCTAAATATAAAGCAGGCCTTGATGATGACGGTACAGTATTCTCACTAGACCAGTTCCCGGAGCGTGGCGAAGCAGACCAAACGTCAATCGAACTTCAGCTTAATGGTTATATTAACGAATATACTGACTTCGTAACGGGCCTTTACTACTTCAATGAAGAAGGGAGCAACCGCCAGGGCGATGATTCTAACTTCGACGGCGGCCCAAACTTACTTGAGCTAGACCAAGAAACCACGTCGAAAGCGGTATACGTGAACGTGCGTCATGACTTAACTGATGAGCTAAGTGTGTCAGGTGGTATTCGTTACACCGAAGACGAGAAAGAAGCCTCTGCGAACGTATTCTCAGCACTTGGAACTATCTTCGACTCAAACGAATGGGATGAAGTAACCTGGGAGTTTGCTACTAACTATACTTTTGATAATGGCATGACAGGATATGCGACTATTCAGTCGGGCTACCAGTCTGGTCAGTTCCCAGCGCGTCCTTACTGTCTAATCGGCCAGTTTTTCGGTGCGGGTGGCTTCGATGATATCGAAGGCGCACAAGCAGCCGTTCGCGCAAATAACTGCTTTACGGCATCTGACAACATTACCGCTACTAACTATGAAGTAGGTATTAAAGGTCGCGTTAACGATTACTTCGATATCAGTGTTGCTGTCTTTAACACTGAGTTTGAAGATCTGCCTTACCAAGTAAGTCGCGTAAGTGAAGGCGGTTTCGACACAGCAAACCTTGTTGTTGAACAAACTTCTCGTGGTATTGAAGCAGATGCAACGTTTAGCTATGGCAACTTCAGCATGATGACCAGCATTGGTTACATGGATGTTGATGTGGAAGAGCAAGATGGATTTAACCCGGTAGCACCACTGACTCCAGACCTTACGCTAGCAATTGGTCCTCAGTACACCTTCGAACTCGATGGTGGCGATTCAATTCGCGTGCGTGCTGATTACTCTTACCGTTCAGAAATGTACGGTGAGCCAACATCTGCACCAGAGCGTATGACAGAGCTTGATAGCCGAGCGTTAGTTAACTTTGATATTGCGTATACGCCAGCGAATGAAGCGTACACAGTCGCACTTTACGGTCGCAACATTTTCGATGAGCGTTACGACAACGCGCGCTTGAATACAGGTGACTATATCCTGCAAATTCTAAGCAATGACGCGAGCGAGTTCGGTGTTAGATTCACCACTGAATTCTAATAGCTACAACGAGTTATGATTAAAAAGCCAGTCTTGTGACTGGCTTTTTTTTGCTTATTTTTTCTTGTTTTATCTTCATTATTAGCTTAGCTTTAAGGCTGTTCTAAAAATGCACAATAAGTAATTATGAGTTTAAAAGTACTTTCCCGCATCGGCGTAATGCTAGCGACATCGCTTCTTTTTAGCTGCACTTACACTGTGTATTTACCTGACGATGAAGAGGATAACACCACTAGGGATAAAAAAGTCGCGACTGCTAAACCAGAGTTTGGTAATCAATGTCGCTATAGTGGTGATGGCGAATACGGCGTATGCCCTACGTCAAATGGTGAAATGGTAGGAACCTCGTGTTCGTGCCCCACACCGTCAGGGCAAATTATGGGAACGGTGTCGAAATACTAAAGGCGCTTATAGTCGTGAGACCTATCAATCATACGGAGTTGAAGCGTGGGGTTGTTTACTAATTTTAAAAAATCGCGGTTAGAAAAAAAGTTTAAGAAAAATGAATGGGTGGTTATTCAGCCTATTCCGTTCGCTCAATTTGAACAACTTATTGTCGACCATGTTGACAGTGGCTGGGAAATTAAAGACGACTATGAAAGGCTGGCAGAAAATACGTCAAAGTGGCAATGCGAATTACGCAAAGGAACCAGTATTCTCACCTGCATTTGGACAGCTAACCACCAAGGTATTGTATATGGGCCTGAACGGGTGCTTACAGGACTATCTGAAAAGCTAAAAGTCTCTACATCTAAAACTATCACGACACCTTGGTTTTAAACTAGCATTTTTGGCCATCGATTAGAGCCAGCCTTTTTGTTTCGCTATGCGGGCAGCGTCTACTCGGTTTGTGGCGTCTAGTTTAGATATTGCTTCTGACAAGTAGTTTCTTACGGTTCCTTCAGATAAAAACAGCGACCGGGCTATATCTTGAGTTTTCAGCCCTTCTGATGCCAGCTTAAGAGCCGACATTTCTTTTTTTGACAGCGGGTTGTTGTCATCTAATGCCATGATCGCAAGCTCGGTGGAAATTACCTTTTTCCCGGCAGATACATCGTGAATTGCCTTTATTAGATAGTCGCTATCCGATTCTTTTAAAATAAACCCTTTAACCCCTAAACTTAACGCCCGCTTGATATAACCTGGTTTTGAAAACGTGGTCATAAGGACCATCTTGGTACTGAGGCTTCCATTGGCGATATGAGCCGCTAAATCTAGTCCAGATACCAGCGGCATTTCTATATCGCTTAAAATGATATCGGGCGCAGGGTGTTCATTTAAGTAATTAATCGCTTCTTGTCCATTGCTGCACTTATCGACAACAGTTAGGTCGTCTTCTAATGACAAAAGCATGGCTATGGCATCGCGAACCAAAGACTGATCTTCAACAATCAAAATAGTAGTGACTTTTGAATTCATAGCGCAGCCTTCATCGACGAAATTTGATCAACATTGAGTTGGAGAATCACAATAGGGTGGGGAGCAAAGGAAATGTCCACATTGGCATGGATAGATGCGGCGCGCTCTCTAATTCCCATTAGGCCGTTCCCTTCTTTTATCGACCCATTGCTCTCAATAATGCCATGGTCTTTATAAGTCACTTTCACTGTCTGCTCGTTAACTTCAACATTGAGTGACACCGTATTTCCTGTTGAGTAGCGCAGTGTATTTGTCGTCAGTTCCTTGATAATAAGAGAGAGCTGACTTTCTTGTTTTGCACTTAAACGTGCGTCTACTTTGTCTTCAATATTGGTAATGACGGTAAAGCCATTTTCTTCTAAAAGCGCCTTATCTTTGGCTATTTCATCGCAAAGCGAAAGCTGCTTAATATCTGATACTGCTTGGCGAATATCGCTTAACAAAGACTGCGAAAGCTGGGCTAATGCTCTCACTTCACGATGAGCCTCTTCAATTTTGTCTTTACTTATCAGTTTATCGGCCAACTGTGCCTTCAAGGAAATGGAGCTGAGAGCGTGTCCTGCTACATCATGTAAATCTCGACCTATACGCTCACGCTCGGCTATCGCTGATAGAACCCGAAGGGCTTCCGCCTGCTGACTTTCTTTTAAGCCGTGAAGCGTTTCTTTTCGCTCCATAACGCCAAAGCCAAATAGAACGATGCTGTTCAACAAGGAGGCAAGAAGGAGGAAACCAGCACCGTCAAATACGGAAAAGTTTAACGATGTAAGTAGTACCATCATGGTGCTGATGGTAAGTATGCCCGTTCTCAGCGAGTTATAGTACCCGACGATGAAAGCAATAAAACCTACAATTGTTGCAGCTCCTGGATTTTGGAAGCTGCAAGCCACTGATAATAAAAACATCAGAAGCAAATAGCTCGGCAGTGTTTTAGCGGGTTGTTTTATAGCTTTAATGTAAAGAGTAACGAAGCAAATATATCCTGCTGATTGAAATATCCATGTTTCAACAGGTAGTGGGCGTGAAATAATTAGTGGGACAAAGAAAAACAGCGAAAAAAACAAACTGCCGTGCGACCAGCGTTTTTTGCGTCCATTTCCCAAAAGCGGCATGACCGGCGCCATTTCGTTCTTGTCTACATGGCTTATAGATTCACCCATTTTCGCAGTGCCTTCACCTACATGAGCGGTAGGCACTGCGCTGGTGTTATTTATTATGTGGTTTTGGCTGCGCATTGCGAGTATTTCGTCCTTACTGAAATACAACGGCTGACTTGCTAGTGATAAGCAAGGTGCCCGAGATAATTAACATAATACCTAGCACGGCATAAATGTCGAAAGTTTGTTTCCAAAATACCACTGATGCAGCGGTGATTAGCGCGATACCCATACCTGACCAAATCGCATAGGCAACGCCAATTCCCATATTCTTTAGTACCATCGCAAAGAGCATCCCTGAGACGGTGTAGAAAAAGATAGCGCCGTAGCCGAACGCCCACTTTTCCCAGCCATTAGACATTTTAAGTAGCAGGGTAGCGGTAACTTCCGTAACGATAGCAATGGCTAATAATAAGTAAGTCATGATGAATTCCTTTTGGTTGTTTTGTTGTAGAGCGTATTCTATTGCGGTAAATCGTGCTTAAATTGATATCTGAGCATTTGCTCTTTTCTTCTCACTGCAGGTTTGAAAGCGACGTTCGAGTGCAATTAAAGAGACGATATAAACTGAAACTATGACCGCAGATATGGCTTCGACACGAGCATCCGGGAACAGATACCAAGCGCCAACAATGCCAAAGGTTCTTGCGATAGTGTGGAAATAACCTACCCAGTGTTCAATAGCCCAAGATAATGGCATCCACATCAGTCCAGCTAAAATTCCTATGCTAAGAGAAACCGTTGTATGGTCTATCGCCGCAACCGGAAGTGCGATGGCAAACACCAAAAGGCTCATTAGCATGCCAACGAAAAAAAGGCGATAGAAGCTATTTGATGTGGCCTTTTTAGCAAAAAATCGCTCGCCAGTGAGGTATGAAAGACCAGCACCTAAGTAAAAAATAGCGCCAGTACCGATATACAGCATCCACGTGATTGTTAATTCTGATACAAAGGGAGCGCTCGCGCCTAATATTGCCCAAACAATAGTACCGGCCAGCGGCATTGCGATGAACCTGTTCTGTTTGAAGCTTTCGCGTTGCTGTTCAAGCGTTGGCTGAGTTCTTTTTAAGCTAACAGCTGTGCGAGATGACGATACCTGTTCCATTTCTTTCTTACCTTTCTTGGTTATTTCGATAGGGCAAGTATGCGTGAGTGTCGTGCTTTGGGTTAGTCACAAAAATCATCAATAGTATGTGACATTTGTCACCAAATGCGCAGAACAGGCTAATTGAAAAAGGTCGAATGGCGAGAATAAATAATTGCTTAGTTTAAGTTACTGCAAGTACTTTAAAGATTATTGCGTTTGCTGCTTTTTCTTTGCTTTGCGTTTATTTAACACAGACACACCGTCTTCTTTTGACAATAATAGGCTGTCATAAATACTGACAAGGGCTATCGCTCCCATAAACATCATGGCAATAGAGAATGTCTGCAAGTTAGGTGTATCAGGGCTCTGTTTCAATATAAGCGCCGCAACAGCGATAGCAAGGGCTGAGAGCGTGATCCCTAAGCCTCGATTCATCTGCATTAAAATAGCGCCTAGCGTGTTCGCATCTCGCATTTTGTTTGGAGGGACATCGGCGAAGGCTATGGTGTTTAACAGCGTTAAGTGCATTGAGCGAGTCATGCCATTTACAAACAGTATTGTGGCAATAGCGAAGGAAGAAGTATTTTGGTTAACAAAAGCAAATGCGACAAAGCCAAGAGCAATCAGTACGCCGTTTACTACAAGTACGCGTTTGAATCCGAAGGTATTCATGATCCACGTTGTCGCTGGCTTTATTGCTAGGTTTCCAGCAAAAAGCCATAGCAACAAAGAGCCAGCCTCTACAGGCGAGTAGCCTAGCCCTAGCTGTAGCATTAGCGGCACAAGAAACGGGGCGCTGCCAAGTGCTACGCGCACAACAGAACCACCGTAAACAGAAAGCCTGAACGTTTTGTGCTGCATGGCATCAAATGAAAATAGTGGTTTTTTGGCTTTTTTGACATGCCGTATTGCAAATACCATGAGCACTAGGCCAATGGCGATGATGCCTAGCGATTGAAGAAGTTTATCGCTGGTGCTGGCAAGAAATTCAATGCCTGCCATAAACAGCGCGAAGCCGACGCCGGTAAGTAGAAAACCTTTAACGTCGAATTTACCCACATCGCCTTTGGTATTTCTAAGCAGATAGAGAGACGCGATGATGGCAATGATACCCAGTGGAATATTCATATAAAAAATCCACTGCCAGCTAAAGTGAGTCGCTATATAGCCGCCTAACACGGGGCCTAATAGCGGTGCACTCAAGGCGGGCCATGTGATAATGGCTACGGTTTTTACTAGTTTTTCTTTGGGCAAATCCCGCAGAACCACTAACCTGCCCACGGGGACCATCATGGCGCCGCCTAAGCCCTGCAGAATTCGAGATAGGGTAAATTCGAATAAGGTTGTGCTTAAGCCACACAGCACCGACGCCAAAGTAAAAATGGCAATCGCCGCTATAAATATTGTGCGAGCACCAAATTTGTCAGCAGCGTAGCCGCTTAAAGGAATGAAGAGCGTAACGGCCACTAAATAGGCCGACACGCCAATAGAAAGGTGGGCTGCCGGTACATTAAAGTCAGCAGCAATAACGGGAAGCGCCGTGGTAATAACCGTGGCATCTAAAATTTCCATAAAGAGTGCCCCTGCAACCAGAAGGGCAGTGGCTAACTCTCTATTGAACAATTTCAAAGGCTCTGACGACTCGCGCGACACCCGTGATATTGCGAGCAATATCTACAGCGGCAGTGGCTTCAAGGTTAGTTAATCTGCCCATTAAAAAGACTTCTGAATCTTGCACAACCACTTTAATTTGAAGAGCAGGAACGCGCTCATCTGCCACAATTTTGGTGCGCACCTTTGATGCTAGCCAAATATCGTTAGCTTGTGTTCCCGCGCCGATGGGGTCGCCTATGCGAATTTGATTGTGTATCTTCTTAATATAACTTACTTCCTGAGCGCGCCTAACGGCTTCATCGATGAGACTTTGACTTGGCGCTTGCCCAGTTAACAGCGCTACGCCGTTATATAAGTCCACTTGAAGGTTGGCTTGCTCTTTCAGTGCGTCGCTTTTAGACCATTGATAGGATACCGCTGCATCGGCGTTTTGATCGTCAAGCTGCGTACCCACAGTACGTCTGTCATTAGCGACTTTTGCAGCCATGGCTCCGGCAGCACCTACGGCCACAACGCACCCTTGTAATGTAAGAATCAGGGCTAATAAAGAACCCAGTAGTCCTAAATTTTTCACATGTTTCCTCATAGTCTACTTATTTACTCATCGCCGTGATCGGCAGGGAACAAACTGTCATCAATACATTCACATAAGTTGTGAATGACCAACAAGTGCACTTCTTGTATACGCGCGGTACGGTTAGAAGGAACGCGAATTTCCACATCGTGTTCGCTTAAAAAGCCCGCCATTTCACCGCCGTCTTTACCGGTAAGCGCAACAATTGTCATATCACGGGAAAGGGCAGCTTCCATTGCCGCAATAACGTTACGCGAATTACCGCTAGTTGAGATAGCTAGAAGGATATCGCCAGGCTGACCAAGCGCGCGAACTTGCTTAGCAAAAATCTCGTCGTAGCTGTAATCGTTGGCGATAGATGTAATTGTCGAAGTATCTGTACTTAACGCAATGGCCGGTAGGCTCGGTCGGTCGCGCTCGTAGCGATTGAGCATGTTGGAAGCAAAATGTTGCGCATCACCTGCAGACCCGCCATTACCACAGCTCAATACTTTATTCCCTCTAATTAAGGCTTCAACGATCATGTACGCCGCTTTCTCAATATGCTCTGGCAATATTTCCGATGCCGCTATTTTGGTTTGTATGCTCTCGGTAAAATTCGCTTTTATCTGTTCAATCATGTGTCATCTCTTTGTTTTCACCAAACGGCAGACCATTTAGTGAAATTTTTTGCGCTGCATTACAGCGTCTTGATTTTTGTAATGGCCAGTATCTGAAAGTCAGAGGTTTAAACTGTGGCCTCAGCGCGAGAGAGAAACGGCCTAACGTTTATCGCTCGCGATAATCAACCCGCATTTGCTATTGAAGCGTGCGAAAAAACTCAACCAGGTTTCTTGCTTCATCTTCAACTTTAAAATTTTTCACAACGTGTTCGCGTCCGGCTTTGCCCATTTCTGCAAGTTTGTCCATATCTGAAAGCAGTAAATCCATCTTTTCTGTGACAGCTTGCTGATCTTTGGTCGGTACAATATACCCATCAACGCCTGGCCTAATGATGTCTTCCCATGCGCCCGCCTGAGTAGCTAATACCGCAGCTCCAGCACTCATGGCTTCAGGTACAGTTAATCCAAACCCTTCGTTATAGCTAAGTGCACTTACTAATGACAGTGCACTGAAGATTTTAGGAATTTGCTCAAACGGCAACTCACCGGTGAAAACAATTCGGTCAGTTAACCCGGCTTTAGAAATTTTTTCTTTAAGCTCGTTTACAAATTCTTGGTTACTCGAGGATATGGCACCTACAACTACCGCGTTCACGTCAGGGTATTTGGGCAATACTTTGATACACGCGTCAACAAATAGGTGAACGCCTTTTTGCTCTCTCACTCTGCCCAGAATACCAATGCCGTACTTGCCGCCGTACCCTAATGCTTGCCATGCTTCTTGCTTGTTTTCTGCTGGCGTGTAGTTGTCTATTTGCACACCGTGGAGATTTATCTTGGCGGGGGGCTTATTTAGATATTTTGCAGAGCGATTACTCATCGCAATCACCGCATCCATTTTATTGCTTAACCACACCGTAGAAGCCGAACGCTTTCGCTGAGCGGCAGAGCTAAATACAAGCTTTATCTTGGCGCGAAACACGTATTTGAGGATCACACCCTGAATCATCTCGTCAACGCGACGCGCATGAAAAATTCGCCACTTACCATTACTAAGCGGGCGTCGACACATCTTGGCGACCTCCCAAAAAGTAATAGTCATTGATGGGTCTGGAACAAAATGCTTGCCCATTATTCGCAAATTAATCATGTGTTTTTGAAGCGATGTCACTTGCAGCATGGTAGACGTTACACCAGAAAAGTTGGCGCTGGAGTTGCCGACTATCAATTCAATTTCTTGGTTATCAACGCTGCTTAGCGAAGTCTTGTTATTGGGATGACTCATTATTTGTGGGAACCTAAGATACTTTCATCAAACAGACAAAAGGGTGCAAATCATAAGATAAAAAAACGAAATATTACTAGCATAAAGACGTTTTCATTGATTCTCGAACGCGATTACCTTTGGCATACGCATTCAGTTCGCTTTCGGCAACGTCAGCCATAGTGCTTTATGTTGTCAGTCTTTAGCCTACGCTCTTCAGCCATTCGAGGTTGTCTCCGTCTATGGCAATAACGTCTATCCTTAAGGGGGTAGACGCTGGATTTAGACCATTATCTAACAAATAGAAACCAAACGCAGCCTGAATTCGCTGAAGTTTTTTGGCCGTGACAAATTCCACTGCACTGCCAAAGCGATTTTGCTTTCGATATTTCACTTCAATACACACTATGGTATTCCCGTCTTGCATTACAATATCGAGTTCACCACGCCTTGTATGGTAGTTGCGACAACGAAGAGTGAGGCCTTGTTGAAGTAAATATTCACAGGCCTTGTCTTCTGCTGCATTCCCTTGCAGTTTAGACATTTCTTTACTCCGAAAGCATGTGCACTTTTTCGTTACGAATAATGGCTTGAGGTTGTTTGCGTATCACTTCGCCTTTCTGGTTGAGTGAAAGTGTTCCTGTCAGCCCGTCGTGGGATAAATAATTCAGCGTGTTAAGCATGCCTAGCTGTGGAAGGAGTTTGTAGGCATCAAAGCCGAACGCAAACAAACGCTTTTGCATAGTATTTTGATTATCCCACGCTTGCTCAACTTCTTTTTGCAACGGCTGCCACTTATGTGAAGGCATTAACCATGGCATATCAATAAAGTGAACGTTTTGCAGATCCCGCCACTGGTTTTTACCACTATCGTAATCCATTGAGCGAGAAGTAGCATAAACAGGCACTTGTTTACCGTCGTAGGGGTTTAGGCTTGCTTCAATAATTGGGTTGAGCAGTTCGGTGTCTTGCGGTGAAGTAAAAGCAACGATAGCGTCGATGTCACGGCGACTACGAGGCATGTTATACACTTCGTCGTTGGTCATGTACTCAATTTGATTAATGCGTTCGTTACTTTGCGCAACGTCTAGCGCTTGGGTAATACCCTCTCGAAGTGAATTACTGTCGTTAAACGTAACAGAGGTAATATTCGTACGCTGCTTGTTCTCTGCGCTATTTAAGGTTTTCCAGTGTTTCTTGAACGTATCATCCATTCGCTGGTACAAGCTACTTTGCGCAGCAATAACGATGGGGGCTCTATACCCCTTATTAAAGATGAATTCGGCAAGCTGCTTCGCTTCATCCTCGGGCGCAAGCCCGTAGTAGTTCAAAGAGGTGGGTAAACCTAATTCACTGAATTCACTTTGCATGCTTGGCTGTTTAAGCGCGGTGGCTTCGGCTTTATTATCTGAACGTAATACCTGTGTTGCTGAAGCATCCAGTGGGCTTTTTAACTCACCATGTACTGGTAAGTCATCGGGGCGATTCAAAGCCAGTACATTGACGCCAATGGGTAAATTAGGCACTAAATGCTCGATAGTATCTTTTAAAAGCGGGCCAATGACGAACTTGGTGGAACCAATCTCGTCGACGAGCTGTTGGCTATCTGCCCCGTGAGTGTCAATAAATCGCAATCTAGGTAGAAGCTTTTCATCTTGGCGTTTTTCTACATCGGTATAATATGCGGCCATAATGCCGTTTTTCACCACTTGGCCGGTGCGAGCTAACCTTCCTGAAAGAGGAAGAAGCACTGCAATGTCATTCGCGCCAGCTTCGGTAAGCTGGGTTGCTTCAAGAACGTTTTCTGGTAACGATGTCGCTAGCACGTGGCCACGATATACTTGTTGGAATTGCTGTAGGTTTCGCGCTAACTCAGCGGGTGATGCGGCATTTTCTTCGGTCAGTTTGCGCAGTGTTATAAAGGGCGAAAGTGCCGGGTACGTTTCTCCTACCTGCGCTAGAGACTCTTTGGGTATTGCCGTTATCCATTGCCACACTTGCTCTACTTTTTGCGCATCAGGCATATTGGTTTTTAGTACACTATTTGCTGCCGCAGCCAAATTACCCTGCTGTGAATAAAGCTGTGCTTGCAACTGTGCTTTTTCGTAACCAGTTTCGCCAGTGCTATCCACACTGTCTAACATCGCAAGTAATGCATCAGGTGACGCATCAGGCATGCCAGCATATGTTCTCGTTACCAGTAAGGAATAGTAAGCGTTGTTCGCATTTGAAACCCCGTCTTCTTTCACTTCATAAAGCACTTGTTGTGCTAAAACAGGCTGATTATTTTGAATGTATAAATCCGCCGCTTGAAGTAAAAGTGCATCGCGCTTATTTTTGTCGCGAGTGCGCTCCCAAGCTCTTTTGGCTTCAAGAAGCTTGTGCTCTGGCGTGACGTTTTCTTCAACCTTTGTGGTTTCAATAGGCGTAGGATTTACCGCCACAGGTTTAGATTGCGGCTTTGGGGTGCTGCCACAGCCCGATAATACCAACACAGAAGCAACGGCTGATAGCGTAAAAATTTTTTCAGCTTGTCCGAGATGACGCACAGTTTCATTCCTTTTACATCGTTATAGGCCAAGTTTATCTTAACCACTGTGAAAATCTACGCTTGCCAGCATAATCTGGACTAATGGCGTGTTACACTTGTGGCATTATCTTCATATTTAACGAAAGACTACACCACTGCTATGACAGACACCGCCACCTTATATATTGTTCCTACGCCAATCGGCAATTTAGACGACATGAGCGCACGAGCAATTCGTGTACTTAGTGAAGTTAACTGGATTGCTGCTGAAGACACTCGCCATAGCGCTCGTCTGTTACAACATTTTAGTATTGGAACCAAAACCCTTTCGCTTCATGAACACAACGAAGATAAGCGAACGGCCATGCTTTGTGAGCGGTTGAAGGGCGGCGAGTCTGTGGCGCTTATTAGTGATGCAGGTACCCCTTTAATTAGCGATCCCGGCTTTATTTTGGTGCGTAAGTGCAGAGAACTGGGTATCTCAGTGAGTGCGCTTCCCGGCCCGTGTGCGGCAATCACGGCGTTAAGTGCTTCGGGCCTACCCACAGATAAATTTATATTTGAAGGCTTCTTACCGGTTAAAACCCAGGCGCGAGAAGGCGCATTGTCAGCGCTTTTAGACAGACCTTTTACCACGGTTTTCTACGAAGCCCCTCGCCGTATTCTCGATACGGTTACCGATATTCAGCGGGTATTGGGAGAGCGCAATATAGTAGTCGCTAAAGAGCTTACTAAGACATTTGAAACCTACGCTAGTGGTAGTGCGCAAGATGTCATCGACTATCTAACCGCAGAACCTGCGCACCAAAAGGGAGAGTTCGTGGTGATGATTGCGCCGGCTCAAATAAATGAACAGGCAATTCCAAGCGAAGCAATGTCGCTATTAAACACGTTATGTGAACATATGCCGCTTAAAAAAGCGGCAGCCGTGGTAGCCAGCCATTACGATTTAAAAAAGAATGCGCTGTATCAAGCAGGGCTCGATGCAAAAGCATAAGCCCTGTTAAGCAAGATTGATCTTAAGTGCCTTTGGCAAAATACAAAGTAGTACGTTCTACGTTAGCCCTCGGTAAATGAAAGGCTAAGTGCTAAAGGAGATGCAGATGACAAAGACACTTAAAATTACCATGCCTGACGGTAAATGGCTGGTAGATATATTTTCTCAAGCCAATGACTCTGGCGTTTACGATTTAATCCATCCAAACGGTGTTACGGACGTTTCATTAAACGAAGGTGAGATGTACGGATTTCGCTATAGCCTGCAAGGCAAGCCAGGTACATCTTTCAAAATCGAGCTAGATAATGAAGTGTTAGCTGAAGGCGAGATTGATAACTCTGAAACCGCGTCGGGAAGCGGCGTGGTTTAGTCGTAAAGCTTAGACAAACAAAACCCGCCAACTGGCGGGTTTTGTGTTTGTAACGTGTTTACGACAAACGTCCTTTAAAGTCTTCGTAGCTGAATTCGCGAACCAGTTCAAAGTCGCCATTAGCACGTAAAATACCGATAGCAGGGTGCTCTACACCGTTAAAGAACGTGGTTTTTACCATGGTGTAGTGCATCATATCTTCAAACTGCAAGCGGTCACCGGCTTTTAGCGGCTTGTCGAAGGAGTAGGTATCAATAACATCGCCTGCAAGGCACGAATTACCACCAAGCTTTACGTTATGCGCTTTTTCATCGGGCATTCCGGCGCCCAGAATTGTAGGGCGATAGGGCATTTCCAGTACGTCTGGCATGTGTGCTGTCGCTGAAATGTCCAAAATAGCAATATCCCCGTCGTTTTCCACCATATCCACGACCTCACAAATAAGCGGGCCTGTTTGCCACGCGACGGCAGACCCTGGCTCAAGAATCACATCTAAATGAGGGTAGCGCGTTTTGAAATCTTTCAAAGTAGATATAAGGTGGTCAACATCGTAACCTTCGCTCGTCATTAAGTGCCCGCCACCTAGGTTCAACCATTTCAATTGACCGAGCCATTTGCCAAAGCGCTTTTCGATAGCTTCAAGGGTGCGTGCGGTGGCAAAAGAATCACACTCGCAAAGATTGTGGCAGTGAAAGCCCTCTATACCCGTCAGATCCACATCTTCTAGCTCGCTAGCGCGTATGCCTAAGCGCGAACCTGGCGCCGCTGGGTCGTACAAGGGGGTATCGGCTTCTTGGTGCTCTGGATTGATGCGAAGACCTAGTGAAACATTAGCTAAGGCTTCTTTATGCGTGTTCCATTGACTAAGGCTATTGAACGATAAGTGATTAACTAAGCCTGCTAGTTCTTTTGCGTCGTTTGCTTTATACGCTGGAGAGTAAGCATGCACCTCTTTGCCCATTTCAGCGGCAAGTTTAGCTTCCCATACCGAACTCGCCGTCGCACCGTGTAAATACTGTTTAATAATGTCGAAGCATGACCACATCGAAAAGCCTTTCAGCGCCAAAATTATGCGCGCGCCAGACTCCTCTTGGACTCGCTTCATAAGCTCAAGGTTTCGAATTAGCTTAGCTTCCTCTAACACGTAGCAAGGAGAAGGGATATCAGTGCGTTGGGTTAAATCGGTCAATGGGGTAAGGCTCCAAAAATAAAACTGCTTTTAACATTTAAGAAGCACTACTGTATTACACCTTTTCTCATAGCTCAAAGTGACAATGAGTGAGATTAATATCTGAGGCTTCAATTAAAAAGGGCGCTTAATAAAGCGCCCTTATGTCTTACTTATTTGGTGAAAGGGCTGCTTTCACACTCAAGTACGTGCCATGGCAGGCCGTGCTCGTTAAGCATATCCATGAATGGGTCTGGATCGAATTGCTCCATGTTCCAAACACCGGCTTCTTTCCAAGTACCGTTAAGCATAAGTGCTGCGCCAATCATGGCCGGTACGCCCGTGGTGTAAGACACCGCTTGTGCGCCTACTTCTTCGTTGCACTTAGCATGCTCACAGTTGTTATAAATAAAGATGGTCTTTTCTTTGCCATCTTTAATACCCGTAATGTAGGTGCCAATGCACGTCATGCCGCTATAGCCTTCAGCAAGTGAACCTGGGTTAGGAAGTACCGCTTTTAAGAACTCTAACGGCACAATCTGTTGACCTTGGAATTCCACGGGCTCAATGCTCGTCATACCAATGCCTTCAAGTACACGTAGGTGGTTTAAGTAAGCATCGCCAAACGTCATCCAAAAGCGTGCTCGCTTAAGGGTAGGGAAGTGCTTAACAATAGATTCCAGCTCTTCGTGGAACATTAGGTAAGACGCGCGAACACCAATGTTATGATAATCCAGATCTTCACGAACGCTTAGCGGATCGGTTTCTTTCCACTCGCCATTTTCCCAGAAACGACCGCGCTGGGTAATTTCACGAATGTTGATCTCTGGATTGAAGTTAGTCGCAAAAGCCTGACCGTGGTCGCCGCCATTACAGTCTACGATATCAAGGTAGTGGATTTCGTCGAAGTAGTGCTTCGCTGCATATGCCGTGTAAACGTTAGTTACGCCTGGATCAAAGCCGCTGCCTAGCAGCGCCATAATACCTGCATCTTTGAATTTGTCTTGGTAAGCCCACTGCCACGAATATTCGAATTTCGCTACGTCTTTAGGCTCGTAGTTAGCAGTATCAAGGTAATGCGTATTGGTCGCAAGACACGCGTCCATAATAGGAAGGTCTTGGTAAGGCAACGCAAGGTTGATTACTAGGTCTGGTTTTACTTCGTTGATCAGTGCTTCAACTTCTTTTGCATTGTCGGCATCAACAGCGAAAACGCCTTTTACGCGGTCGGCACCCACTTCTTGTTGAAGTGCTTCACACTTAGATACTGTGCGACTGGCTAAGTAAATTTCGTCGAAATGCTGCGGTAAACGTGCACATTTTTTCACAGTTACCGACGCAACGCCGCCAGCACCAATAATTAAAACGCGAGACATAATAACTAATCCCTAATTTGGCTAATGAAATTTGGGCTGAATGCTAGCAGACCAAGGGGATTTGGCAAGCAAAGACAGCCCAAAAAATTTTAATCGTAACAACGAATGTAAAAGGTAGTACACACCCTGCTGTGTAAACGTTAACGCGTAACTGTGTCAATGGGGGGTGAGATAACTATCTTATCATCTACTCTATAGTAAGGGTAAAGGATAAGGCGTTCCTCGTGATTAGGGGTAGCTGTTGCGATAGCAATGGCGTCTAAGGTTTTGCTGTCCTGTGTATTCACTGTTGCAGCGTATACCAACACACCGTAACTATTTGTATCAGTGGTAGTATCAATAATGCGCCATTGCAGTTGCTCTATAAGCTGAGACTCTCGCTTTTTTTTGCCGGTTTCATCGGCAAAAATACAGCCAATCCGACCATTCTCGTAAATAGCGGCAAAGGGGTAAAACACATCACATACGGGTAGCATGAGCTCACATAACTCTAGTGACTTAGTCACCAGTGTATTTAAAGGCGTTGGCAATGTAACTGGACGGTCGATCATAGCGTATCTCCTTTGAGTTAGCGTTGCTTGACACTTACCAATTCCTACGCTTCCACTGACACATTAGTTTAATAATCGCTTAAGCGATAGTGAAATCAGTCTTATTTTTGGTCGGCAACCCGTGTTTTTTGCCCTGTTCTGTGACTTTTGGGAAACTTTGATTAGAGTTTTTAATATGTGCGCAACCAAAACAATGCAACGCAACGCTAAAGCACAGTACTCCTGACATGCAGGTTTCGCGTTGCGCTTATTTCACTAATTGCTTTTGATACCGCAAAGGAGTAGTTGAATACCACTTTTTAAATGCGTGAGTAAACGAGGACTGCTCCTTAAATCCAAGTAAATCTGCGGTGTCAGCAATGGAGTGGTGCTTTAGCAGTTCGTCTAAGCGACATTTTCTTTCATCGTTAAGCAACTGTTGAAAACTAGTTCCGCTTAGCTTTAGTTTTCGTTGTAAGGTGCGAGGGCTAATGAAAAGTGCGCTAGCAATACGCTGTTGGTTGCACTCTTTTAACGTCGGCTGGGCTTTTAATAGTGCCTCAACGCTAACTCTAATGTGTTCAAATACATCAGTTTCACCCGGTGAATTACCCTGCTGATAGCAGCGACGAAGTTCTGTCTCTGTTACTGCTATAAGCGCGCTAAACATTGCCCTATTTTCGCTAGTAAAGGGTATATGTAGTAGCGACTGGGGGAAAATAATGGCATTGGTATCAGCTTCGCTCATCACATCGCAGTTGAACCACGCTTCCAGCGTGCCCCGTTCACGAACACTGAGCGCAAGGTAAACGTGATAGCATGTATTTGGCACGCCTGCCCCAATATTTTGTAGACGGTGGCAACCCAAGCGGTTGTATTGCGCAACACCATTTGTTTGCAATCGTCACTTTTTGGTTTCCAATTGATATGCACGTTGGTCGATTCATTAACGACGGTGGTGTTACCTATGTTTGCCACTAATGCGTCGAAGCGAGTTAATGCTTGAATGGCCTGAGCTAAATTTTCACAACTTTCCACCAAGTAGCCGAGTACGCCGTAGTCTTTCGCTTGAATATGTTTACCTAGCTCAAAGCCGAACAGGGAATTATTGGTAAGTAATGCGCCTTTGTTTAATAGCGAAACATAGTCCTGCATAGAAACCCGAGAGGAAGAAGGAGGAACTGCTGGCGCACTGACTTGGGTTGTAATTTCTATTTCATTAAACCCTAAACTTACAAGATAGTTCACTATACTCTGGGCATAAGGCGGTGAAACTGATGGCATAGGCTTGTCGCAAAATAACAAAAACACTGACGCATTAGCGCAAGATAAATAGTGAATGTCAAATTATGCTTGATAGCGTTGGTGTCACAATAAGAAAAGAAGATAAGTGTCAAATGGTCAATGTTTATTACCAGAAGAAAATAGCAGCGAAACCCCAAGCGCTGCGTGATATTTTGCTAGACCACCACAACTTGAGTGATTTTTTCAACGCATCTTTTAGCGTGTTACGGCAATCAAACACAAATGAAATAAGCGGGGGGAAAGGCTGCGTTCGAGAAGTATCAATACTAGGCGTTCGGTTCAAAGAGGAAATGGTTCACGCTGATGATAAGCGTATTGAATATCGTGTTGTCGATGATTTTCCCGTAAAAGCGCATACAGGGTCTATCGAGTTTGTGCCTCAAGAGAACGCTACCTTGGTTTCTTATCAAATAACGTGTCGTGCGCCTTGGTATATACCACGCTGGCTGCTTCAGCGCCTTTTACAAAACGATGTTGAGCAATGTTTGAATAGATTAGGAGCCCGTTTTGATTCCCGTTGAGCTTATTTTACTTGGCTTAAGCCCGGTTTTTTTACTGTGTGTTTTTGTGGAGTTCAAAAAAGCACGGCAGTTTTATAACGTAAAAGACAGTGTGAACAATGCCTTACTTGCACTGCTTCATCAGGGCTCTGATGCTTTGGTATTACTACTATTAATGCCTTTGTTTCTATGGTTACACCAGTTTTCGTTATTTAACATAGAGCTTACGGCATTATCACTTTTTACAGGTTTCATCCTGCAAGACTTTTTGTATTATTGGTTTCACCGCGCTTCACACAACATACACTGGTTTTGGCTGGCTCATGTGGTTCATCACAGCTCAACAAAAATGAATTTCACCACGGCGTTTAGGCAAAGCATTTTGTACCCATTTGTGGGCATGTGGCTCTTTTGGGTGCCAATGATTTTAATTGGGTTCACGCCAAGCTTAGTTTTTGCCATTGTAGCTATAAATTTGGCCTATCAGTTTTTTGTTCACACGCAAACAATTGGACATTTAGGCTGGGTTGAACATATTTTCAATACGCCTACGCATCATCGCATTCACCACGCGACGAACGCTCCCTATATTGATAAAAATTACGGTGGCGTGCTTATCATTTGGGACAAGTTATTTGGCACCTTTGTTCGTGAAGACAAAACGATAACGATAAAGTACGGCATTGTTGGGAAGATGCCGAAGGATAACCCACTTAGCGCCAATCTCAGTCAGCTTGGCGTACTTGTTGACCAGCTTCAGCAGGATAAAGGATTAAAAGCCAAGCTCAAAAGGCTGTTTGGTTACCCTGTTGAAAATTGATGAAATAACTTTAGTGCATTAAAGTTATAGCACAGCCAAAACTTTCAATTTGCACGATTTAGAGTTCAATAACGCACCGAATTAAAGCAATAAAGCAGCGCTAGATACGACGAAGCGGAAATAAAACTTTCTTCAAGCCCTAACTAAAATACTGAGGAAAGGTGAAGAGCCAAAGCTGGTTCTTATACGGGCACATTTTTTGCCTTTCATTTCTTTCTGGGTGACAAAATTATGCTCGCCAAGTTTTTACATTAATTAAGAAGGCGCTCAGTAGTAGGGGAGTTACAATGAAAGAGTTTATAGAAAAAATGCCAAAAGCTGAGCTTCACGTTCATATCGAAGGCACGTTAGAACCGGAACTAAGTTTTGCTTTGGCACAGAAAAACAAGGTTGCACTGAAAGCAAAGTCGCCTGAAGAAATGATAAATGCGTATGATTTTTACGATTTACCTTCTTTTCTCGATATTTACTATGCGGGTATGAGCGTTCTTATAGAAGAGGACGACTTCTACCAACTCACTATGGCATACCTTAAGAGAGCCGCAGCGCAAAACATAGTTTATGTAGAACTCTTCTTTGATCCACAGGCTCATACAATACGAGGCGTGCATTTCGATACCGTTATTAGTGGAATACACGCAGCGCAGAAGGATGCGCATTCTGAATTAGGCATAGAAAGCCAGCTTATCTTATGTTTTTTGCGAGACATGTCCGCAGAATCAGCAATGGAGCACCAAAATATGGCTGAGCCTCATCTTGACAAACTAATAGGAGTAGGCCTTGATTCCGATGAGAAGAATAACCCACCATTGAAGTTTGCCGAGGTGTTTTCAAAGGCACGAATGTGGGGCCTTAAATTGACGATGCACTGCGATGTTAATCAAAATAATACGCTAGAGCATATTCGGCAGGTTATCGAGGATATTAAAGTAGACAGGATCGACCATGGTGTAAATATCCTAGAATCTGACGCGTTATGTGAGCTTGCAAAATCGAAAGGTTTGGGATTGACCGTGTGTCCGGTTTCGAACAAGTTTGTAGTTCAATCACTTACCTCTAAAGAATTGAAAAAGATGCTGCAACAAGGGTTGCTGCCAAGTATCAATTCGGATGACCCTTCTTATTTTAGAGCTTACTTAAATGAAAACCTGATAGCGTTACAAGAAGAAGGGCAATTTAGTAAAGAGGACTTGGTTACGCTCGTTGCGAACAGTTTTAAAACCAGTTGGCTTTCTGAAAGTCGTAAACTGGAATACTTGGATACGCTAACACGTTATTCGGAGACTGTTGCCGTAGCGTGATTTTTGCTTCAGGTATTTCGTTTTGATTAAAGGTGCTGCGTAGAGCTGCACCCTTAATCAGAAGTAAAGTTACTCTTTATTGGCAATTTTTTGAAGGTTACTGTGAATTTTGAAAAGAACGATAAGTAGTTCACACCAAATTCTTGCACCAATACACCCTGATACAACGATAAATAGCCCGTATACGAAACTCGCATCGTATCCAACAAACATTGTAGATACGCCACTGACTACAGAGCCCAATAATAGCAGCCAATAGACAAAAGTAATTATTTTAGGGGTTAGCATTGAGTCGAAAAAGAAAATATCTTTCATAATCATTCCTTGATGAAGTTTGCAGGTAGCAAGCTTTAGTTTTTATACCGCATCCTGCGACAAACTTCTTTTTGTTATTGTTGGTTTATAATTTACGAGTAATGTGAGCAAGCCCACGTACTTAGTTGTATCACTCAAACATAGTTAAAACAATGCTTTGTAATAACAATACGTTACCTTGCACCTTGCAAACCGCCCGTGTGCAATACAACAATGCGAGAACGGTCTTCGAACTTACCTTTAGCCAACATATCTTTAACTGCCCAGAAGGCTTTGCCTGAGTAAACTGGCTCTATTTTAAATTCCATGTTGTCATTGAAGTCGTTGCAAAAGGTTTGAAGCTCATTTGGCGCTTTGGCGTAGCCACCAAAATGATAGTTATGATCAATATGCCAACTTGTCTGGTGTTTAGATATCGGAAGAAATTTCTGAACCAACCCCTCTAAATAGCCTTCACCTTTTAGTACGCCTATGCCAATGACTTTATGAAGAGAACGAAAGTCAGTAGCCGTTGTACGATTACGTTTATTTAATGCATTTATAATTCCCGCCAAGGTTGCGCCGCTTGCGACTGGCGCGACGATAAAATCAAAGTCTACCTCGATTTCATCGACCATATCTTTTATCCCTTGAAGCGCTTGGGCTTGGCTTCCGCCCTCTGGGATGATAATCGCATCGGGAAACTGCAGCTTTAGTTCATTTAAATAAGCGCTATCGCTACGTTTTTTGTAGGTTATACGGTCCACATATTCAATGTGAGTTTGCCACTGTATCAAGTCTTTAATCATCGGTGAGGGGGTAGCCGAATAGTCACCTCGAATAATCGCGGTGAAAGGGATACCCAACTTAAAGCAGATAAAGCCTAGGGCGTGGAGGTGATTAGAGAAACCGCCCCCGAAACTCACTATTGCCTTGGGTAGAGAAGGGGGAAGAGCGTTACTTAACTTGCGCCATTTGTTCCCCGACATAATAGGGTGTATGGCGTCGTCTCGCTTAACGAAGAGCGATACCTTCTCAGCCCCTTTCCATTTTGGAAAAAACGGTTCTACAGGCGAAGGAAGTGTGAGTGAAGTTTTGAAATCTTCAAGGGATAGCACGGTAAGCGCCTACCTGTTATTGATCAAATGCATGGTGGAAAGAGTATAACTAGATAGTGAGTTAAGAAAAGAACCTAACTATTATTACACCTAATTCGAGCAAATTTATGGCCTTAAAATCGACGTTGATATTTTCTGTAGCGCTTATTGCGGGGGCGATGTTCATGGAAGATAACGCTTTTGCGGCAGCAGCGAGCTCAAAACAACTACAGTCTGAGCCTATTTCGCAGTATGTGCCTAATGCCAAATTAGTGGGCAAAGGAATGTTTTCTTACTACTTTTGGGATGTTTATACCGGAGAGTTAATCGCGCCTAACGGTACGTACAACAACGAACCGCCCTTTGCGTTGCGTTTAACTTATCAGCGTGACCTTGAAGGGAAGAAAATAGCCAAGCGCTCCATTGATGAAATGAAAAAGCAAGGCGATGTATCTTCGGACAATGCCGAGCGATGGCTGGCGTTGATGGAAGATATTTTTCCTGATGTGACAGAAGGCGATGTCATTACCGGTATTGCGACAAAAGGCGGTAAAAGTGTGTTTTACGTCAATGGGGAAATGTCAGATGAAATTCAAGACGCGACATTCACCCAGCGCTTTTTCGATATTTGGCTGAGCGAGAAAACGTCAGAGCCTAAGTTTAGGAAAAAGTTACTCGGGGAAGGATAAGAGAATCATCTTCCTTTTAAAATATTGCGGATCTTTTGGTATGTCAGGAATATAACAATGATAAAAAATGCGATGAAAGTAGTGCTGGGTTTAAGCATAGCGAGTTTAAGTGTACTAGGCCTTTCGGGCTGCTCTGTGTCAGTTGAAGGGGAAGATTATCAGTCGATAGCCCCTACGTTTAATATTGAACAGTTCTTCGATGGAAATGTGAAGGCATGGGGTATTGTTCAAAATCGCTCAGGCGAGGTGGTACAGAGGTTTGTAGTTGATATTGACGGTTCAATTAACGGCAATACACTCACGTTAGACGAAACGTTTGATTACGGTGTAGGCGAGGGGCCGGGTTCACGTACCTGGAAAATTGTGAAACAGAGTGATAATACCTATGTAGGGCGGGCTGGTGACATCGACGGACCGGCCAAAGGCACGAGCTACGGCAATGCGTTTAACTTTCACTACGAAATGGATTTACCGGTGGATGACACAACCTATTCGGTGACCTTTGACGATTGGTTTTGGGCATTTGATGACAGCACCATGATGAACCGCTCGTACATTCGTAAGTTTGGTATTGTCATGGCCGAAGTGACCATATTTATGCAAAAGCAGCCTTAAGGCTGCTTCTACGTTAACGTTTGAATGTAAACACGACGCCCAGGCCATGCCCTTTCATTAAAGGGTCGTGAACGAACCATGTTTTCCCTTCATGAAGCCTTACAATAGCCGATACAAGAGATAAGCCCAGCCCATTTCCTTTGCTGGTTCTGCTGCCATCTGCGCGATAAAAGCGGCGCTCTAAATTGATAATTTCGTTTTCACCTACGCCCACCCCTTCATCAAAAACAGATATAACGAAATGGTGAGGTGTTTGACATAGCTCAACGGTAACTTCGCTATTGTCATTAGAGTATTTGATGGCGTTATCAAGTACGTTAGCCACTGCTTGAAAAAGCAAATTAGGGTCCACCGTCATGGTGACCGGTGCAAGGCTGCTTGATAAATGAATATTACGCTCTTCTGCCAGTGGATGATAAAGGTCGACAACATCCTCGACAATGGCACGGACATCGGTTGTGCAAAACCCTTCTTTTTTGTTTGTTGTCTCAAGTCCACTAATACGCAGCAAGCTGTTGAACATGTTAAGTAAGTTGTCGGCTTCTTGCGTGGTGTCGGTGCGAAGTTCGTCGTCTTCAATTTTTTCTAGGGTGTTGCGAAGTCTTGAAAGCGGGGTACGCAAGTCATGTGCGATGCTATCGGTTACCGACTTGATGTTGTTTACCGAGCTTTCGATAGTATCGAGCATTTGATTGAATACAATGGAAAGGCTGCTTAAATCATCCCAGTTGCTGTCAATTTGAAGTCGCTCCTGCAGGCTACCGGTTTTAATGATTTTATCTGCAGTTTGAGACATACGGTTTATTCGATTCACCACGTAAACCGCAATAGCAAAACTAAGAATACTCAAGGTGCATAAAAGGACAACAATAATCCAGCTGAAGGTTTTTCCAAACCACTGGGCGCTGTACAAATCATCAATGCCACGTCCAACAAAAAGCGTATAGTCGCCAAGGGCTTCTTCTCTCATTAGGGCTTGATGGAGTGTTTTGCGAGCCGCGTTACCAGGGCGGGTAATTACTATTTCTGCGGTATCGAAGCTCGCACCAGTATGACGTTCTAACACCAATGGAATGGATGATAAATTGCCCGCTACAATTTGATTATCTTTGCTAAGTACTACGAAAGAGCGTGTGTTATCAGAGGGTTGACCATGAGCGGTATCCGAGGCAGTAACGCCAGATGTGAGAATATCAGAGGCGATAGCCGTTCTCACTGCCTCAATGCCAAGGCTTTCGTACAGGGTGACAAGCGCATTTGTTTTGGCGTTAACGGCAGCATTAGATTCGGAAATAAATAAATCGCTACTCGTTAATCGCCAAAAATAAACAATTAGAACAATGGCTATGCAAGCTAGGGTTGTGAGCAATACGCCTACGCGAAAACTGGAGCTACGCGTAAAGTCGCGTATCGCTATCATGCAAGCCCATCCGCTATGCGATAACCGGTACCGCGAACGGTTTCAATAAGCGGAACATTAAACGCTTTATCAACTTTTTGTCGCAAGCGGCTAATATGCACGTCGATAACATTGGTTTGCGGATCGAAATGATAATTCCAAACTTGCTCTAGCAGCATGCTCCGGGTAACAACCTTACCCTTGTGACGAAGCAAACACTCTAAAAGCTGAAACTCTTTCGATTGAAGATCAATTTCTTGATCGCCTCGCAACACTTTGCGATTTACTAAATCAAGGGTGAGGTCGCCGACTTTGATGAGGGTTTTATCTTCACCGTCTTTGTTGCGACCAGCTAAACCTTCAACACGCGCCAACAATTCCTCGAAGGCGAAAGGTTTGGTCAGGTAGTCGTTTGCGCCTGTGCGTAGACCTTTTACCTTGTCTTCAACTTGGCTCTTGGCACTTAATAGTAAAACGGGTGTGGTGTTACCTTCCTCTCGTAGTTTTTCCAAGACAGAAAAACCGTCAAGTTCCGGCAGCATTACGTCTAAAATTACCGCATCTAACTCATTACTTGAGGCTTCGTTGAAGCCTGATGCGCCGTCACCAACGGTAATACATTCATGCCCTTCACCCAATAGTCCATTTGCAATGTGCGAGGCAACTTTAGGATCATCTTCTACAAGTAGCACTTTCATTATTACGCTTCTTTTGTTTATCTACATTCACACGCTTGATTGGCATTGCTGCTACCCTAAAAAGGAGATTATTTTACAGCAAGCGAACTCAAACAGTCGCAAAGCATTAACGCTTTATTATGCTTTTACGAGTGTTAAGTAATGAAACGATCACTTTTAAGCTTTGGTATGTAGCTCGGAATTAGTCGTGTTTACCAAGTCCTAGACTTATGGTTAAGCCTTACTCGTCTCGGTCAAATCGCCTGTTTGCCCGGTATGGCGTAAAATGTTGAACATCGCCGCGGGCGCACTTTTTTTGTACTTCATGCCAGTACTCGGGGGTCATAAGATCACCATGTAGCGACTTTAGAATATCTTTAAACTTGCGCTTCCCTACAATGAAGTGTTCGAATTGTTCGGGAAATACGTCGTTTGGGGCAACGGAGAGGGTATCAATAGCATATGGGTCATCCGACTTTGGCAACGCCCTAAAGTTACGCTCGTTCATTATACATATTTCATCATAGTCGTAAAATATCACACGGCCATGACGGGTGATGCCAAAGTTTTTGTGTAGCATGTCTCCCGGAAATATATTGGCCATTGCTATTTGTTTTATGCAAAGCCCCAACTCGTCTAACGCTCGTGTTACCTTTTCTTCGTCTGTTTCTTGCTGTAGATATAAGTTAAGCGGCGTCATTTTCCGCTCAATGTACATATGTTTAATGATGAGTTCAGATTCAGTGAATTCTAAGCTCGAGGCGCACGTCTCTTTTAGTTCTTCGATTAATTCAGGCTCAATTCTATCTAGCGGAAATCTAAAGTTTACGTATTCGTGGGTGTCAGCCATTCGGCCCACGCGGTCTGACATTTTTACCAGCTTGTAGCATTCTTTAACGTGCTGGCGCGTGATCTTTTTACTTTCAGCGAATTCGTCTTTGATGATTTTAAACACCACACCATAAGAGGGTAGGTGGAATACCATCATAACAAGGCCGCGTATTCCCGGGGCCGCTTCAAATTTATCGGTTGACTCACTCAAGTGCTGCAAAAAGTTACGGTAGAAAACCGTTTTGCCGTGTTTGTAGTGGCCCATCGACATATAAAGCTCAAAGTGCTTTTTGTTGGGAAGTAGTTCTTGAAGAAAGGCAGCCACTTCTGCAGGGTTTTGAGTATCAGCCATAAAGTAGCTGCGGGCAAACCCGAATATAACGCTTAAATCTTTGCGGTCGGTAAGCAGTGCATCAACGAACATGTTGGGGTCATTGTATCGTCGCATGGCGATAACAAAAGGCAGGGTTTCATCTGGCATGCAAATACGCCCAATGAGGTAAGCTGCTTTACCTCTGAAAAACGTAGGTTTAAGAATTTCTACTGCCTGAACACTTGCTAGTTGCGCTTTGTCAAGGCGTGCGCGAAGAGCTTCTTCTAAGTGCTGAAGGTCGCGCTCAAAATTCTCGAATGGAATATTGTAGCGGTAAATTTTGAAAATAGACTCGTACATCTCACGCACGGTTGTTGTTGTATCGAAGCTATTAACTACCTTGTCCCTGTCTTGCCCTGGTAAAAAGCAACGGCTGGGCAATACGAACATCATGTCATTGTCAATTTTGCGATGCTTGAAAAGTCTGCCGATAACAGAATTATAAAAGGTTTCTGCCAACTCGAACTGCGGGTGGCCCTCTAGCTGTAAGGCGAACACTTTTTTAAGCTGTTGCCAGAAAGCGTCGTCTTTTTGATGGACCTGCGTTAACTGATAAATTTCAGCAACGGCATCAGATAAACTTTGCTCGTATATGGTGATGCGTTCTTTTGAGGCGAGTTGGGTTTCTTTCCAATTGCCCTTTTCAAACCGCTCTTGAGCGCCACGGGTGATACGGGTGAACCACCGATAACTCTTGTCGAAATGGGATAAAATTTGATAGGCCACCTTTCGCACCAAATTCTTATCTTGGCTTGCAGCTAACTCTTGCATGGGCATGTATTCCTTTTTTCACTCCACGTTATATCTACCACAAAACCGGCCCTTAAGTGAGGGGAGTTTGCTGAACATAGCGCGTAAGTAGCCATAAATCAGGTACTTTTTGTTTTATTATACTTTCGTTTAAGGTATTCTGATGACGGATTAATAACCAATTATACGATTGAAGCTGATGGGTTTTAATATATTAATTTGTGATGACTCAGCGCTCGCACGAAAAATGGCAAGAAGCAATTTACCTACGGGCTTTGCTGAAACCATTTATGAAGTGTCTAACGGTATGGACGCTTTAGAAGTACTAGCGCATCACACCATAGATTTGGTATTGCTCGACCTCACCATGCCTATCTTAGGTGGTATTAGCGTTCTAAGTGAAATTAAACACCGTCAGTTAGAAACCTTTGTCATCGTGGTTTCCGGCGACATTCAGCCAATGATGCAAGAAAAGGTAATGTCGTTAGGTGCATTGGGCTTTATAGAAAAGCCCATTAAGCAAGACGAGTTAAAAGCCTTGTTACACCGCTTCGGTTTTATTCTTCCTGATACCTATCAAACTGCTATTGCTGTGTAGCTGCAAAACCGCATAACTGGTTAAAAAGAAGGGCGAACCCATGGTTCGCCCTTCTTTGTTATCTCTTCGTTAAAGCGCTGCTTTTACAATCGCGCTGGTATCCACAATGTTACACCAGCGCAGTGTTTACTGGTCTGAAACGATATCAGTTCGCCCCATCGAACCAGTGACGCGTTCTGTTAGCAAACCACACAAGCGACAACATTACTGGTACTTCAACCAGAACGCCCACTACGGTCGCTAACGCGGCACCGCTGTGTAGCCCGAACAGGGAAATTGCTACGGCTACGGCCAGTTCAAAAAAGTTAGACGTACCAATCATGCATGCAGGGGCTGCAATGTTGTGAGGCAGCTTCAGGCGTTTTGCGGCAAAATAGGCGATAGCAAAAATACCGTAGGTTTGAATAAGCAAAGGTATTGCTATTAGCACAATATCCTGTGGCTGCGAGAGAATAGTTTCTGCCTGCAGGCCAAACAGAATCACAATGGTCAACAGCAAGCCAATAACTGAAAACGGCTTAAACTTATTTACCAGTGCATCGATAGCGCGTGTGTCTGTGCCAGCATTTTGGCCTGACGTAGTCGCCTTCTTCTTTTCTAAACTACGACGGGTTATATAGCCAGCTACAAGGGGAAGTACCACGTAAAGGGCCACCGAAAGAAGCAGCGTATCCCAGGGTACCGTAATATCTGTTACGCCCAGCAGCATGGCGGTAAGTGGCGCAAACGCAATAACCATAATAAGGTCGTTAATCGACACCTGAACCAGTGTGTAGTTAGCATCACCTTTGGTTAAATGACTCCATACAAATACCATGGCTGTGCAAGGTGCTACACCAAGTAAGATCATACCGGCGATATATTCAGTGGCCGTTTGCGGGTCTACCCAGTCGGCAAAAATGCCTTTAAAAAATAGCCAGCCTAAAAGGGCCATGGTAAAGGGTTTGATTAGCCAATTCACCACAAGGGTAAGCACTAAGCCTTTTGGCTTTTTACCCACGTCTTTGATAGAGCCAAAGTCAATCTGCACCATCATCGGGTAAATCATTAGCCAAATAAGTACGGCAACCACTAAGTTAACATGCGCGTATTCTAACGCCGCAATCGACTCGAATAGGCCCGGAACAGCATAGCCTAAGCCAACCCCGGCTATAATACAAAGGCCGACCCATACCGATAAATAACGTTCAAAAAATCCCATTTTATAACTCTCTTATATCGATTTTTGGTTAACGCGTTTGCTGACTTCATCGGCGCTTTCGACGCGCTCAGAGTAGCGATCAACCAAGAACGCTTTGTTGTCGCGGGTAAGCAAGGTGAATTTAACTAACTCCTCCACCACGTCTACTATGCGGTTGTAGTAGGGAGAAGGTTTCATTCGGCCATCTTCTTCAAACTCGAGAAACGCTTTTGCTACCGAAGACTGATTAGGAATAGTTAACATACGCATCCAACGACCTAAAATACGCATTTGGTTTACCGCGTTAAACGATTGAGACCCCCCTGAGACCTGCATAATTGCCAAGGTTTTACCTTGCGTAGGGCGCACGCCGCCAAGGCTGAGCGGCACCCAATCTATAATGCTTTTCATGATCCCAGTAATGCTGCCGTGACGCTCTGGTGAGCACCATATTTGCCCTTCAGACCACATCATCAATTCCCGTAGCTCTTTAACCTTCGGGTGTGAATCATCTTCGGTGTCGGGTTGGGGTAAACCGCGAGGATCAAAGATTTTGGCTTCTGCACCAAAGTATTCAAGCAAACGCGCGGATTCTTCAATGACCAAGCGGCTGTATGAGCGTTCGCGAAGTGAGCCATAAAGCAATAAAATACGGGGTTTATGCTGTGAGAACGTTGAAGCAAAGTTTGCCATTATGGGTTTGTGCATGTGTTCCATTACCGCATTATCAGACGGTGATTGCACAGAAGGTGTGCTGTTGTTTGATACCTCCTTGCTCATTAATTCGCTCCTAAATTTGATAGCGCCTCTTTAAGCGCGGCTTTATCTAGATTTTTGTCAGCAAGCTCAGCTAACGCGGCAACACGCTTTTCGATAATATCGATGGTGGTATTGAACGCCTTCGCTTTTTCTTCCTCTGTGCCTTCTAGTTTCGAAGGGTCTTCCAAGCCCCAGTGAACTTTAAGTGATTTACCAAAATACACGGGGCACGATTCGCCTGCTGCCGAGTCACATACCGTCACCACAAGGTCGGCATTATAGTCTTCAAACTCATCCCAAGATTGGCTTCTAAGGCCCTCGGTATCAATCCCACGCTCGGCCAAATATTTAAGGGAGAGCGGGTGTACTTCACCTACGGGCTGGCTTCCCGCACTGCGTGCTTCCACATTACCTTTAGATGCATTGGTGATAGCTTCGCACAGGATGCTGCGACAACGGTTATGCGTACAAATATATAGAATCTTCATGAAGCACCTTTTAATAGTCTTGTGTTACCGAAGTAACCTTTGTAGATATGAAACGGTTGATGGTGAACACCGGTCTTAAACTAACGTTTTATGGTTAATGTTGTGGGTAGAAATATTAACAGTCAGCGCACGTTAACTTGGCCAATGGACCGTTGATGTACTCACCGTTGTGTGCGGCTGTATTGGTTATAACCTCTAATGCCCAAGACGGTAATTCAGGGTGAAGTTTGTAGTACACCCATTTACCTTTACGCGTATCAAGCACTAAGCCGCACTTGCGAAGGTCTGCAAGATGTCGAGAAATTTTTGGCTGGCTTAATTGCAGGGCGTCGGTAAGGTCACACACACACAATTCACCTTTCACGCTAAGCATAAGAAGCGTTTTTAGGCGGGTGTCTTCCGACAGGCACTTAAAAAATGTTAAGGGCGAAAGTAAGCACGTAGACATAAGTTCCATCACATATGAAATTTCGTATGTGATGTATCGTATATGAAATTTCATATGTGTCAATAAGGTATCTGAAATTTCATATATGTGTAATAGGAATGAAGTGGTTTAAAAAACTAATTAAGGAAGCGCTGAAATTTATTGGCTTTCAGAGGCGGCCTCAAACGACATCGCTACTTGTTTACCGTTTACCCCATTGTAGTGGGTGATAACTTCATTCATAAAGGCATACCACGTAGGGTTAGGGTGCCAAATAGCCATAAGATCTTTCTTGGCAGTTTGTTCATTTTCTCCAAGTACGTTAATTCTGTATAGGTAGGTAAAAGCAGCACCTCGCCAATTCAGTTTACAGTGAGTGAGTACCTTATCTTTATTGACATCTACGTTTTGCATAAACGCTGCGTAATTTAAAAAGTTAGCGAGCGTAGGGCCTTCCCAATCAACGGGTACATTAAAGTAATCGAGCCCTAATTCTGAGGTAGTTAAAATCTCACTCGCTCGATCTCCCGGGATCAAATCTATAACGTGAGTTAGCCCTTTCTCCTTTAGCAAAGAAAGATGAGAGGCATCAGGCAAGCCAGAAGAATACATAAAGGGCGCGTTTTGTTGGTAGTTGATGAGTGTTGTAAGGGGCGGTGCGGTACTCATCGGCGTTTCGTCACCTGCTTGCTGTGTTGAACTGTCTTCATGATAAGCGTTTGCGCATAAACTCAATCCTAGCCCTACGCTAATACACGCAATAGTAACAACGCGACCTAATTTAGACTTTTGAAGCGATGGTGTATTTTTCATTTTTGCAAGTACTGCAAGTTGGGTCTTTTTCATAATGGAAAGCTCAATGCTGACACGGCTAAATAGTGACGTTGTTAATACCTTCTTACGTTACACATTTGCTTACTTATTGTCCAAGGTATAAAAGCCATTGTTAAGTATTTACTATCGGCTTTAGCATTAAGTACCATGGGGCGTTAGAGCAGGGCGTGATTTGAAGAGAATAAAAAAAGGAGAGGCCTAACCTCTCCTTTGCGTTCTTACAAGTAGCTAACGCTTACTTATCCATATGCACAACAGAGCGAATACTTTCGCCTTTGTGCATTAAGTCAAAGGCGTCATTGATTTCATCAAGGCCCATGGTGTGAGTAATGAACTCTTGAAGACCAAAGTCACCATTAAGGTATTGTTCAACAATGCCAGGAAGCTCTGAACGACCTTTTACACCACCAAAGGCAGAGCCGCGCCATACACGACCTGTCACTAGCTGAAATGGACGAGTTGAAATTTCTTGGCCCGCACCGGCTACACCGATAATTACTGACTCGCCCCAGCCTTTGTGGCAGCACTCAAGGGCAGAGCGCATTACGTTCACATTACCGATACACTCAAACGAGTAGTCAACGCCACCGTCGGTCATTTCAACAATGACTTCCTGAATAGGCTTGTCGAAATTCTTAGGGTTTACTACATCAGTTGCGCCAAGCTGTTTGGCTAGGTCGAATTTACTTTCGTTGATATCAATACCAATAATGCGACCCGCGCCTGCCATACGTGCGCCGATAATGGCTGATAAACCGATGCCGCCTAAACCAAAGATAGCAACCGTGTCACCTTCTTGAACCTTAGCCGTTTTAAGTACTGCACCCATACCTGTAGTTACACCACAACCCAATAGGCAAACTTCGTCCAGCGGGGCATTTTTGTTTACTTTCGCTAGCGATATTTCAGGTAGAACTGTGTACTCAGAAAACGTTGAACAGCCCATATAGTGATAAATTGGCTCGCCATCTTTAGAGAAACGGCTTGTGCCGTCTGGCATTAGGCCTTTACCTTGGGTTTCGCGTACCGCTTGGCAAAGGTTAGTTTTGCCTGATTTACAGAACTTACACTCGCCACACTCAGCGGTATAAAGTGGAATAACATGATCGCCAACGTTTACACTAGTAACACCTTCACCGACCATTTCAACGATACCGCCACCCTCGTGACCCAGAATTGAAGGGAATACGCCTTCTGGATCGTCACCCGAAAGGGTAAACGCGTCAGTGTGGCATACGCCAGTAGCAACGATCCGAACGAGAACTTCACCTTTTTTAGGCAGCTCTACGTCAACTTCCTCCATTTTTAACGGCTCACCCGCGGCCCAGGCTACGGCGGCTTTAGACTTAATGTGGGTTTGACCTTCTTGCAATGAATCTTTGAACGATGCCATGTTATGACTCCTTTATATCAATTATTTGATAACGCTTTATAAGCCAAAGTATAGGAGACAGATTACTATTGATAAATACAGTTTTAGTAAATCACTTTTGCATATTTGTAATAATTTCGACGAATGAATAATATTAGGGGAGTGGAGCGCGACGTGCGTGTTAATGGCTGACGAATTTACGGGTAGCATTGATGAAATATTTAGAGGGCATAGCGGAGTTTTGCGCCGTTGCCGAGGTAGGTAATTTTACCGGTGCTGCCAATAAGCTGGATACGTCGGTGGCACAAATAAGCCGAAAAGTGGCGTCTTTAGAAAAGCAGCTTGGCGTAAAATTACTGCATCGTACTACGCGAAGCGTTTCACTCACCGAAGCCGGTACTTTATATTGTGAACAAGCACTGCCAGCATTAAAAGCGCTCGAAGATGCCCAGCTATCAGTTAGCGCTTTGCAAAACTCACCGCAGGGTTTAATTAAACTCACAGCGCCTGTAGCATTTGGCGAAGCATTTATAGCACCGCTACTCAATGCATTTATGCAGAAGTATTCAGGTATTAGCGTGCAGTGCATTTTCTCGAATGAAAAGCTCGATATCGTGGATATGGGCCTCGATTTAGCCATTCGCATTGGAAAGTTGGAAGACTCGACGCTGGTGGCTAAAAAGCTTGCCACACGTCATTTATACGTGTGCGCAAGCGAGCAATACTTTAAGGAAAATGGTCGTCCAAAGACCTTAGAAGACTTAAAAAAACACACACTATTGGTGGGGTCGCAGCCCTATTGGCGTTTTCTAGTTGATAAAACCATACGTGCGATACCGGTACAGGGGCGCGTTAGATACAACAGTGGAAATGCGCTGTGCAGTGCAGCTATTGCAGGTTTAGGGCTCGCCCAGCTGCCTGGCTTTTATGTGCGAGAGGCGTTGGCTTCGGGTAAGTTAATTGAAGTATTTCCCCAATACAAAGATAAGCAAGAAGCGATATGGGCGGTGTTCCCTTCAAACCGTAATGTCGCGCCTAAAATTAGATTATTAGTGGATTTTTTGGCTCAACATATCGTCTCAGATAGTTAGCAAGCTGCCTGATTTACTGATCGAAAAAAAGCCAAAATCTCTACACACTATAACGTCTGTCGGTCTTTACATTGTTAAAAAGGGCCGCAGTTTCAGTGCAAATAACGATATAGGTGAATAGGTGCATAAGGATGAAGGGCGAATTCAGATACGCGGTGCTCGCGTACATAACTTAAAGAATATCAACGTTGATATACCTCGAGATTGCGTTGTCGTTTTTACCGGCGTATCTGGCTCAGGCAAGTCCTCGTTGGCGTTTGGTACGCTGTACGCCGAGGCGCAGCATCGTTATTTAGATTCCATATCGCCCTACGCCCGGCGTCTAATAGAACAAGTCGAAAAGCCAGAAGTTGATGCCTTGGAGGGATTACCGCCAGCCGTTGGCTTACATCAGCGTCGCCAAGCGCCGTCAGTGCGTTCATCTATAGGCAGTATAACTACCCTTTCTAACAGCCTGCGTATGCTTTATTCCCGAGCAGGGGATTACCCAGAAGGCCAAGCTATTATTTATGCAGACGGCTTTTCACCCAACACGCCTCAAGGCGCATGCGAGCGGTGCGACGGTATCGGTAAAGTGTTTGATACTCAAGCTCAGCTTTTAGTGCCTGACGATACCCTAACCATTCGAGAAGGGGCTGTGGCGGCTTGGCCCGGTGCGTGGCAAGGTAAAAATCTTGTCCGGGTGCTGCTGTCTCTTGATATTGACGTGGATGTGCCGTGGCGTGAATTGCCGAAAGCGACGCGCGATTGGATCTTATATACAGACGAGGCGCCACAGATGCCTGTCTATCGAAATTACAACCTAGAACAAACGCGCAAAGCGCTAGCAGAGGGCGAACCTGCTAGCTATAAGGGAAAGTTTATAAGCGCTAGACGTCACGTTTTAGATACCTTTAAAACCTCACAGAAAGAAAAAATTAAGCAGCGTATTTCTCGTTTCCTCTCCGTTACACCGTGCCCCCGTTGTCATGGTAAAAAGCTTAAGAAAAAAGCCCTTAACGTTACGGTAGAGGGCGTCGATATTATTGACTTTTCAAGGCTACCGCTGCGCGACGTTAATGAAAAAATGAATAAGCTGCGGGGTTCAGTAGCAGGTGATACTTCAGAAAGGGCACAAGTCATAAGAAACATAGCGGACGATGTCATCGATAGAATTAAACCTATTATCGCGCTAGGTCTGCATTACCTTTCATTAGATAGAAGCACTACTACTATTTCGGTTGGCGAGTTACAGCGACTGCGCCTCGCTACTCAGCTAAAATCCAATTTATTTGGCGTGGTTTATGTTATGGATGAACCTTCGGCTGGGTTGCATCCTCGCGATGTCGAGTCCTTAGTTAATGCGCTTCATGATATTACTAAAGCGGGTAATTCTCTGTTGGTTGTTGAGCATAACCCCTATGTGATTAAAGGGGCTAACTGGGTAGTAGATATTGGCCCTAGTGCCGGTAAAGAGGGTGGTGAGCTGATATTCAGTGGGCCAGTTGATGAACTCGCGAAGGTAGAGACTTCGCCAACCGCAGAATTTGTTTTCAATGACAAACCCCTCGTATCAAGAGAAAAATGTAACTCATCATTGACGCTAAGTCTTAAAAACGTGAGCAGAAACAATGTAAACAACATTGATATTGATATTCCCCTTGGCGTTATGACAACGGTTACTGGCGTTTCAGGCTCTGGAAAGTCGAGTCTTATTAGCCAAGCATTGGTGGAGCTAGTAAAAGAGGGATTGGGTAGCGTTAAAGATAAAACTGACGGTGAAGTTAATGAGGTCGCGTTACTTTCATCCGAAGATAAGGTTACCCAAGAGGGCTTTATCGCCAGCGGGTTAGATAATATAAGTCGCTTAGTGGTTGTAGATCAGTCTCCTATAGGCAGAACACCACGCTCGACGCTCGCAACCTACACGGGCATGTTCGACCAAATCAGACGCTTATTTGCTACCACTGACGTCGCCAAAAGCCGTGAGTATGATGCCGGTCATTTTTCTTTTAACGTGACCAAAGGCCGATGCCCCAACTGTGAAGGACTAGGTGTAGTGTCGGTAGAATTACTATTTATGCCCAGTGTGTATTCACCTTGTTCGGTCTGTAATGGTTCACGGTTTAAGGATGAGGTTTTAGATGTTCACTATAAAAAACACTCTATTGCCGATATTTTATCTCTTACAGTCAACGAGGCGCAGGATGTATTTGAGGATAACAGCGCAGTTTTGCGAGGGCTTAAAACACTAATTAACGTTGGCCTTGGTTATCTTACACTGGGGCAAAGTGCCACCGAGCTATCAGGAGGGGAGGCCCAGCGTATTAAGTTGGCCTCTGAACTTAAGCGTGCGCAAAACAATAACACCCTTTATGTGCTGGACGAACCGACCACAGGTTTGCACCTTTCAGATACTGCACTGCTTTTGGAGCACTTAAGTACGCTTGTGGATAGCGGTAATACCGTGGTGATGGTTGAGCATAATATGCAAGTGGCCGCCGCTAGTGACCACGTTATTGATATGGGGCCGGGAGCTGGCGAGGACGGTGGACAAATCGTGGCGTGGGGCACACCAAAAGACGTTGCGAAGAATAAGGAAAGCGCAACTGCGCCCTTTTTGAAGCAAGCTTGCAAAATAAATTAATCGGCAAAGGCCGCCGGTCGCTCATTTGTTTACTCATTTTGCATGCCGCACCTTTGTCATAGCAGCAAGCACCGTGCAATACGGCTTTGAGAAGCCAATGTGTAGTATCACACTTAAACGGCGTAGTGAGGTAAAACGGGTTTGTACCTTAAAAAGAAATGTTTTTTAAAGAGTGTTTCACTTTTTGCAATACAGTGTGGTGAAAACTGCGGTTGACTTATAGACGTCTATACGGCAAATTGCTTGTATGAAAATGATTCTACTTACTCGCACCACCATGATGTCGATTACCACCTTAAAAAGGGCGGTCGCTGGCTAGTGCAAGTAAGCAAAAGACAACGAAAGCCCGCCTAACACAGAGCGGGCTTTTTTTTACACACGTTTTAGCATGCGTAACCTTAAGGAGCAGCATATGAAAGTCTTAAAGTTTGGGGGTTCTTCTCTAGCCGATGCACCGCGATACATGCGCGTTATGGAAATTAGCACGGCAACCCACCAAACCGACGGTGCTGCGGTTGTACTCTCTGCCCCTAAGGGGGTAACGAACGCGCTTTCACTATTGTGTGAACAAGCAGCCGCGGGTGAAGATTTCCAACCGTTATTCACTAAACTGAACGACACGGTTACCGGCATTGCCAACAACCTTAACGAAGAACTCGACGGCTTTGCCCACGCAAGCGTGGTAGATTTCATCAACAGTCACCTCAGTGTATTAAAGCAGCACCTTGAAGGCATAAAGTTGCTTGGCGTAGCGCCAGATAATGTTTCAGCGGGTATCCTAAGCATTGGTGAATATATTTCGGTTACGCTTTTCAGCGCCATGCTTTCAGCGAAGGGCATCGCTAACCGCGTTATCGACCCGGTAAAATATGTGCTTGCCGATGGCGAATACCTAGACAGCATTGCCGATGTGTCGCTAAGTAAGGCGCGTTTTTCAGACGTACCAAACGATGGCAGTGAGTTCTTAATAATGCCGGGTTTCGTCGCCGCTAATGAAGCGGGCGAAAAAGTAACGCTGGGACGCAACGGTTCAGATTATTCCGCAGCAATTTTAGCGGCGTGTATCGATGCAAGCTGTTGCGAGATTTGGACAGACGTAGATGGTGTTTACAATGCTGACCCGAACCAAGTAGAAGGTGCGGTACTGCTTGATAAATTGACTTATCAAGAAGCCATGGAACTGTCTTATTTTGGCGCTAAAGTACTTCACCCTAAAACCATTGGCCCTATCGCTCAACATCACATCCCGTGTTTAATTCGCAATACGCTTAATCCAGCGGCGCCGGGTACTCTTATCAGCAACGAAAAAAGTGAAGTATGGACGTCGGTTAAAGGTATTTCACAGCTTGATAACGTTACTATGTTTAACGTTGCAGGCCCTGGTCTTAAAGGCATGGTAGGCATGGCAAGTCGCGTGTTTGAAGTCATGTCGAATGCGAATATCTCTATCAGTTTAATTACTCAGTCTTCCTCTGAGTACTCAATCAGTTTTTGTATTCAAAGCAAGGACGCCCAGCGTGCGTTAACCTTACTTGAAGATGCGTTTGCACTAGAGTTACAAAATCAGCTGCTTGATCCAATCGAAGTGCGTCATGATCTTGCCATTGTTACCTTAGTGGGTGACGGTATGCGTCAAACCAAAGGCTTGGCGGCCCGTTTCTTTAACTCGCTTGCGCAAGCGAGAGTTAACAACGTAGCCATCGCGCAGGGCTCTTCTGAGCGCTCAATCTCTACAGTTATTGAAAGCAAGCGTGCGAAAAAAGCGGTAAAAGTCATTCATCAGAATTTTTTCTCTGACCGTCATACCATAGACGTATTCCTAGTAGGGTGTGGCAACGTGGGGACTGAACTGCTAGGGCAGATTGAAAAGCAGCAGCCGGCACTGTTAAAGCGCAATATTCAGCTGCGTGTTTACGGTATTGCCAATAGCCGTAAGCTACTGTTAAACAGCCAAGGTATAGATTTAAGCGGTGACTGGAGCGCAGCACTTGATTCAGCGAGCGAAGGGTTGAGCGTTGAGCGCTTACACCAGTTTGCTAATGACAACAGCTTAGTGAATCCAGTTATTGTTGACTGCACCAGCCATGAAGCCATTGCCAATCAGTACGTTGATATGATGGAAAGTGGTTTCCACGTAGTGACGCCGAACAAAAAGGCGAATACCAGCGCCATGGCTTATTACCGTAAGCTGCGCAAAACGGCACTTTCTACTAACCGTCAATACCTTTATGAGACGACAGTGGGCGCAGGCCTTCCGGTTATTGATAACCTGCAAAAGCTGTTTAGCGCCGGTGACGTTCTGCACCGCTTTGAAGGTATTTTATCAGGCAGCTTGTCTTACGTGTTCGGCAAGCTTGACGAGGGCATGAGCCTGTCGCAAGCGACGCAAACAGCAAAAGACAATGGCTTTACCGAGCCAGATCCTCGCGATGATTTAAGCGGTATGGACGTAGCGCGTAAGCTGCTTATTATGGCCCGCGAAGCCGACCTAGAACTTGAGCTTTCCGACATAGAGATTGAGTCAGTATTGCCAGCAGGCTTTGCTGAAGATTGTTCCATCGACGAATTTATGCAGCAGCTACCTGAATTAGATGCTGCGATAAATGAAAAAGTGGAAGCAGCCAAAGCAGAAGGCAAAGTACTTCGCTATATCGGCAGCATTGAAGACGGTAAGTGCAAAGTAAGCATTCAGGCTGTGCCGGCAAGCAACCCGCTTTCACAAGTAAAAGACGGTGAAAACGCGCTGGCTATTAACAGTGACTACTATAGCCCAATTCCTTATGTGATAAGAGGCTACGGCGCTGGTGGTACGGTGACCGCAGCGGGTGTGTTTGCAGATATTTTGCGTACCATGCCGTGGAAGCAAATGGCGCACTAAAGGCTAACTGAAGCCTTGTAAAAGCGAAACGTAAATAATAAGCGGTTTAAGTAAGTCATTCGATTAGGCGAGCTAAGCAAAGCATGTGGCAGATGCTTAGTCGCCAGCGAAGTAAGAGAAATAATATGAAAGCATTAAAGGCCTTCGCGCCGGCATCAATAGGAAATGTAAGCTTAGGCTTTGACGTACTTGGCGCGGCCCTTGCGCCTGTTGACGGCACAAAGCTAGGTGACGAGGTTGAAATAACATCCGCTGAATCATTTTCGTTAGAAACAGTAGGGCGCTTTGCCCATAAGCTTCCAGGTGATGCAGATAGCAATATTGTCACTAAGTGCTATCACTATTTTTGTGAGCAAATGGAAAAAGCAGGTAAGCCAACATCGCCGGTTGCTCTGACACTTCACAAGAACTTGCCTATCGGCAGTGGCCTAGGATCAAGCGCCAGTTCAATAGTGGCGGCGTTTGCAGCGCTAAATGCTTACTTCGATACGCCGTTTGACCAGGATACGTTACTTATCATGATGGGCGAGCTAGAAGGTCAAATTAGCGGTAGCGTTCACTATGACAACGTAGCACCGTGTTATTTGGGCGGCATGACGCTAATGACGGGGAGCGAGGCGCCTGTCACACTGTCATTACCTCTGAGCGACGACTGGTACTACGCCATTTGTTACTCGGGCATTAGCGTGTCGACAGCGGCTGCGCGAGATATATTGCCTAAGCAAGTAGACATGGCAACAGCACTTACGTTTGGCCGCCAGCTTGGCGTATTTGTACACGCGTTACATGCAGGCAACTTTGACTTAGCTGCGTCGGTCATGAAAGATGTTATCGCCGAGCCTTACAGAAAGTCGCTACTGCCAGGCTTCGATGAAGCCCGCGCGTTTAGCGAAGAAACCGGCGCGCTGGCGTTCGGTATTTCCGGCTCAGGCCCAACGGTGTTTGCGGTTTGCTCATCGAAAGCGCAGGCAGAAAAAGTCGCAGCCTATTTAACTGAGAACTACATTCAGAACGAAGACGGTTTTAGTCATGTGTGCCAAATCCCTAGCCAGGGCACGCTAATTTCTGAATAATTGACGCAATAACTAAATCTGCCTAATTTCACTACATAGAAAACTGGGCAGCGCAACGCTCGCAAGCCAACGCGAATAATGCAGGCCATGCGAGTAAGCAAAGAAACAAATTAAAAGTTTGAAAGGGCGGAGAATTCGCCCAATAAAAAAGGTAACAGCAAGTGGAATTGGTAAATTTAAAAGATTCATCGGACACAGCGAGCTTTGCTGAAGCGGTAAAGCGTGGTTTAGGTAAGAACCAAGGGCTTTATTTTCCAGAGCATATTCCTACCTTAGACAATATTGACGAATTGCTGGAAAAGCCATTTGTAGAGCGCAGCATTGATGTGCTTCGTGCGCTTATTGGAGACGAGCTTAATAACGGCGAGCTTGAAGAAATTGTCAAAACAGCTTTCGCATTTGGTGCGCCGGTTGAACAGGTTAACGATAACGTTTATAGCCTAGAGCTTTTCCACGGCCCAACCCTTGCGTTTAAAGACTTTGGTGGCCGTTTTATGGCACAAACCCTCTCGCGTATAAGCGAAGGTAAGCCTGTGACTATCCTAACTGCCACGTCAGGCGATACAGGTGCAGCTGTTGCTCATGCGTTCCACGGTATCGACAATATCAACGTGGTTATCTTGTTCCCTAAGGGCAAGATCAGCGCGTTGCAAGAAAAGCTTTTCACTACGTTGGGCGGTAATATTCACACTGTAGCAATCGAATCAGATTTTGATGCATGCCAGTCCCTTGTGAAAACTGCGTTTGACGACCCAGATGTGCGTGAAGGTCTTCACCTCAACTCTGCGAACTCCATTAATATAAGTCGTTTACTGGCACAGGTATGTTACTACTTTGAAGCGGTTAGCCAACTGCCCAAAGAGAAGCGCGACCAGCTTGTTATTTCGGTACCTAGCGGTAACTTCGGTAATCTTACGGCAGGCATGATCGCTAAATCGTTAGGCCTACCGATTAAACGCTTCATTGCCGCAACTAACTTAAACGATACCGTGCCTCGTTACTTAAAAACGGGTGAGTGGGACCCGAAAGCGACGGTTGCCACTATGTCGAACGCAATGGATGTTAGCCAGCCGAACAACTGGCCGCGTATTGAAGCGTTAATTGAGCGTGGTTACATCGACAAAGCGTGCCTTAAGGGTGAAATGGTTGATGAAGAATATACTCAGCTTGCCATGCGCCAGCTAGCGCAGCAAGGCTACACCAGTGAGCCACACGCTGCTATTGCCTATCGCGCGGTAAGCCACGACCTGCAAGACGGCGAAATTGGCCTGTTTTTAGGTACTGCGCACCCAGCTAAGTTCAGAGAAACGGTAGAAAACGTATTGGGTAACCCGATAAGCTTGCCAAAGCCGTTAGCAGACGTAGCGGGCGAAGACAGCCTAGCGGTAGACTTACCTGCGTCCTATGATGCGCTTAAGCAGCACATGATGAACTTGCTTAAGTAATGACATCACTAACATGGCAAAGCGCGCTAGGTAACGAGAAACAAAAAGAGTACTTTGTTGAGTTACTTGAGCGCGTAAAGCAAGCGCGTGAAACGGGTAGTGTTATTTACCCGCCTCAGCCTGATGTATTCAATGCGCTAAAATACACGCCGCTCGATAAAGTTAATGTGGTGATACTAGGGCAAGATCCTTATCACGGCCCTAATCAAGCCCACGGCCTTTGTTTTTCTGTTCAAGCAGGTGTGAAAACGCCGCCGTCGCTTAAAAACATGTACAAGGAGCTATTGACCGATATCGACGGTTTTGTCGAGCCTAATCACGGTACGCTGACGCCATGGGCAGAGCAAGGTGTGTTGTTACTTAATACCGTACTTACCGTAGAGCAGGGCAAGGCACACAGCCATGCGAAGTGGGGGTGGGAAACCTTCACCGACAAAGTTATCGATGTAGTAAATGCGAACTGCGAGAACGTGGTATTTCTTTTGTGGGGCAGTCATGCGCAAAAGAAGGGTAAGCATATAGACCGCGAAAAACACAAAGTGTTACACGCACCGCACCCTTCGCCGCTTTCAGCCCATAGAGGCTTTCTAGGGTGTAAGCATTTTAGCCAAACCAACGAATACCTTGTTGAGAAAGGCAAAACCCCAATCAACTGGCAGGTGTAAATCTAGTTAGCATCGTGCTCTATTTAGAAGAATATGTAGCAACGCAACCAACACCTTGGGTAGCAGAATATCTACACATTGCGGTATAGCATGCAGCGCTAAATATGAGCTTATATAAGTACCTGCATGCGTACTTACATGAGTGATAGGTAGCACTATTCAAAGCACAGCTATGCCTAGCACACATGACTGCAGCACGCTTTCACAAAGCCAGAAAGTAAAAAGGCCGCCTGTTTTATCAGGCGGCCTTCAGTTTATCTTTCCAGTGTTTCTAGCTCGTACTCGAAACCACAATCGAGTTCAGCCAGTTCTTTTTCTAATTTGTAGCGATCTTGTAGCGCTTCGATTTCTCTCCACTTACGTTTTTTACTTTTGGTTTTTGCTGGGCTTGCTTCGATGTCTAACATGGCAAATAGATCTGATTTATCCACTGGGATCTCCTTTTTATACCACTACAACTAATACAGAGTTTTATGTTTTTAATTCCCTCTGTACGATTTTGTATCACAGCCGTCACTAAAATAAAATAGTTTAATTTACCTTTTATTAACAAATTGTGACGATATGATGACAACGGTAAGAAAATGTCCAGTGTGTTTAAAGCGTAAACAAATGCTGTATGTATATGATCCTATTTGTTTTATTAGTGACCAAATACACAGTGTTACGGATGTCAAAAAGTGTCTGTCGTATAGCCGATGAATACCGCAACAAAAAACGGCCAGCTTCCGAAAAAGCTGGCCGTTCAGTTTGTTATTTGCACCAGGTGGGTGATTTTAAATCACCTCGAGTTCCTTATTTTGGTGCATTCGCTGCTCTGAATTTAGCAATCAATTGTTGTGTTGAAGCGTCGAAATTATCTTTGTCTGCTTCGCCTTGAATGCCAGCAAGTACTTGTTTTCCTAGTACTTTACCTAACTCTACGCCCCATTGGTCGAATGAGTTAAGGTTCCAGATAACACCCTGAACGAATACCTTATGCTCATACATTGCAACCAGCGCGCCAAGTGTTTTAGGTGTAAGGCTATCGAATAAGAAAGTGTTGCTAGGTTTGTTACCAGGCATGGTTTTATGAGCAGCTAAACGCTTGCGTTCTGCGTCGTCTAAGCCTTTGCCGTCAAGATCTGCATAGCATTCTTCAAAGGTTTTACCTTGCATTAGCGCTTGTGTTTGACCAAAGCAGTTAGACGCAAGCATAGCGTGGTGCGTGTCGTCCTGATTAGGAACGTTAAGTGGCAGCATGAAATCTGCTGGTATCACGCCAGAGCCTTGGTGAATAAGCTGGTGGAAGCTGTGCTGACCGTTTGTTCCTTCGCTACCCCAAATAATTGGGCCAGTAGGGTAGTCTACGCTTTCCCCTTCTTGAGTCACTTCTTTACCGTTACTTTCCATATCTAACTGCTGTACGTAGGCAGGTAGACCGCGCAGGTAATGGTAATAAGGCAGTAATACATGAGACTGTGCATCGAAAAAGTTTCTGTACCAAATACCTAATAGGCCAAGCAATACGGGCATGTTTTCTTCTAAAGGCGCGGTAGTGAAATGGGTATCCATTTCAAACGCGCCTTCAAGTAAGCCCTTAAAGTTTTCAAAACCCAATGCTAATGAAATAGGCAGGCCAATAGCAGACCAGAGTGAATAGCGCCCGCCTACCCAGTCCCACATTGGGAAGATGTTGTCTGCGCTAATACCGAAGTCGGTAGCTGCTTTTACATTTGAAGACACTGCTACAAAGTGTTTTGCGATATCTTCCTGGGTACCGCCAGACTTTAAGAACCAGTCTTTAGCTGTAAGTGTATTTTGAAGCGTCTCTTGAGTAGAGAAAGACTTCGATGACATCACCACCAAGGTCTCTTCAAAATCAATGCTAGATAGCACGTCGTGAATATGACAGCCGTCAACGTTGGCAACGAAGTGTACTTTCACTGCGTCAACCGTATGGGGTTTTAACGCCTCGGTCATTATTTTAGGCCCAAGGAACGAGCCTCCAATACCAATTGCCACAATGTGCTTAATAGGCTTGCCGGTGTACCCTTTATGCTCGCCGCTGTGAATAGACGCGGTAAACGCTTCAATTTTTTCAAGCGTTGCATGTACTTCAGGCATTACGTCTTCGCCGTCTACCAACACTTTGCGGTCAGAGAAGTTACGAAGCGCGGTGTGAAGCACTGCGCGACCTTCGGTTGAGTTGATTTGCTCACCAGAAAACATCGCGTCGCGAAGGGTTTCTAACTTACAGGCACGAGCAAGATCAAATAGGCCTTTTAACGCGTCTTCGTTTACGCGGTTTTTCGAGTAATCAAGAAAAATACCGCAAGCTTCTAGCTGCATCTTATCCGCGCGGCTTGTGTCTTGTGCAAACCAGTCGCGCATATGCGCACTTTTCACTGATGCAGCAATATCAGATAAGTTTTTCCATTCAGGAAGAGAAGTTAAAACACTCATTGTTTCAATAGCCCTTATGCGCTTAGTTTTTCGCGAAGCGTAGCTTCAAGTTTTTCTTGGTCGGCAGCAAAGTTGCGAATGCCTTCAGATAGCTTTTCAGTTGCCATCGCATCTTCGTTCATTGCCCAGCGGAATTCGCTTTCAGTTAAACGCTCACCTGGTGTTTTGGTTGCGCCGTTGTCTTTAAGTTTCACTTCCAAGTCGCCTGGCTCGTTTGCCAATTCTTCAAGTAGTGCAGGGCTTATGGTTAAGCGGTCGCAGCCCGCTAGCGCCTGAATTTCGCCAATGTTACGGAAGCTTGCGCCCATTACAACCGTGTTGTAGCCATGTTCTTTGTAGTAGTTGTAAATTTTCGTTACAGATACTACACCTGGGTCTTCATCTGGTGCGTAAGATTCGGTACCGGTTGCTTTCTTGTACCAGTCTAAAATACGGCCTACGAAAGGCGAAATAAGGTATACGCCCGCTTCGGCACACGCTTGAGCTTGGGCAAAGCTAAATAGCAAAGTAAGGTTGCATTGAATACCTTTTTTCTCTAGTGCTTCTGCCGCTTGAATACCTTCCCACGTTGATGCAATTTTAATTAAGATACGTGACTTATCGATGCCAGCGTCTTCATAAAGCTGAACTAAGCGCTCTGCTTTTTCAATCGTTGCCGCGGTATCAAACGATAGGCGAGCATCAACTTCGGTAGAAATTCGGCCCGGGATAGTGCCAGAAATTTCTTTACCAATAGCCACGGCAAGCTTGTCAGACGCGTCTGTTAGTTGCTGTTCTGCATCGTTAGACTGCAGCTTTGCCCATGCTACAGCGTCATCAATTAGGCTTGCATATTGAGGAAGACCAGCCGCTTTCAAAAGTAGCGACGGGTTGGTAGTGGCATCAACCGGCTGATATTTTTTAATGGCATCGATGTCGCCCGTGTCGGCAACTACGGTGGTGATATCACGTAATGAAGCTAACTGATTGCTCATAATTCTCTCTGTTCTTTATCAATAATAAGTTTGGACAACTCGCTGGAAAAGCCAGTTGAATAAAACGGTTCGCTTGCGCGTGTGTAGGGTTTTGCGCTTGCGTTTTCTTTCTGCTCTCTTTTGTATCCCATGGGGAAAAGGGCAAATGCGAATATAGCGCTTTGATCTTCAAGACACACAATTAGAGGTGTATCTGAATTATTGTTTGAATAATTATTTGTAATGCTATTTATATCAAACCCGTGTGACAATTCATACATAAGATAATGACAAAATGGCTAATCGGATTTCTCTGTTAAGCCAATTTGCGTATTTCTTATGCCATTTTGCTTTTTAATACGTATCAGGTGGTACAATAGCAGTGTAAGAATTTAAGGAGTCGAAATGTTAGTTGTAGTATCCCCAGCGAAAAATCTAGATTTTGAAAGCGACATTCCAGTAAAACAGTTTACTCAGCCTGTCATGCTCGAAGACACGGAAAAGCTGATGGAAGTCTGTCGCACGTTATCGCCTGCCGATTTATCATCGTTAATGAAAATCAGCGACAAGTTAGCCACCTTAAACGCTAACCGCTTCGCCGAGTTTACTACGCCATTTACTCCTGACAACGCGCGTCAAGCTATGTATGCGTTTAACGGCGATGTGTATACCGGGCTGGACGCATACTCGCTAGATAGCGACACAGTTGCGTACGCACAGAAACATTTACGCATTTTGTCAGGCCTCTATGGCTTATTACGCCCCCTTGATTTGATGCAGGCTTATCGCTTGGAAATGGGCACTAAATTAGCGAACCCTGAAGGCAAAGACTTATATGCGTTCTGGGATGATCGTATTACCTATGTGTTGAATAAAGCATTAGAAGCACAGGGCGATAATGTACTTATTAACCTTGCCTCTAACGAGTACTTCAAAGCCGTGAAGAAAAAGTCTCTAGACGGCATGATCATTACGCCAACCTTCAAAGATTGCAAAAATGGCCAGTATAAAATTATCAGCTTCTTTGCAAAGAAAGCGCGGGGTCTTATGGCGCGTTACATCCTTGAAAATCGTGTTGAAGATGTAGAAGGCTTGAAAAACTTCGATGTAGACGGCTATGTGTTTAGCGAAGAACAAAGCTCATCGACGGAACTGGTGTATCTTCGCAATCAAGAAAGCGAATAACGCGTTTCAGCGGATAGTGATAAATCAATCAAATTGGCGCTAACACGCAAAGTTAGCGCGAGTTCGAACCACTATGCTCCTAAAACATTGCCATCGCACTTCTGCGGTGGTGATGTAAATGTTCAGATTCAATCTGAAGCCCAATTTGATACCAGCTATGCCTTCCCGCTTCTTTGTCAGAACGAATCCTCATCTACTCACAGACAATAAGATTAGCAAACAAACACACTGCTGCATGCTACACTATGTTCACTACCAATCACCCACCAAGTAGGGCATAACCTTGAGCATATTAGTTCGCAATTTACCTAAATCATTCACTCAGGAAAATCTTGAGGATCTGTTTTTTGAGTTTGGCACCATAGCATCGTGCGATCTGGTAATGGATGAGGCTACAAACCTATCTAAAGGCTTCGGTTTCGTTGAAATGAGCACACAAGAAGAAACCGATAAAGCGATTGAAAAGCTTAACGCCAAGGTTATCGACGGTAAGAAAATTCGTGTTAAGTGGTCAAATCAAGAGAAAAAGCAAGCTGCAGCGATAGATGATGCGCCTGCGCCTAAAAGAGATATTCCTGACAATGTGTGGGGAGCGGCTTCTAGTAACAGTTCTGAGAGTGAAAAGGACGCGGAATAGTTCTGAGAGTAATTGAGTTAGTTAGTGCTGACAACTGAGGTTGTCAGCACTAACTGGTAGCTCAACCAGATACGGTTGCTGTCTGTACTTGGGTATTGCGTGCAGTCATAACAATGGCTAGCCATACCAACACGCCACCACCGGCCAGCGCTAAACCTACCCAACCTGTTGAAGCATAACCATAGCCGGCTGACAACGTCATACCCGCCACCCAAGGGCCCAAGGCGTTTGCCGTATTGAAAGCGGCATGGTTCATGGCTCCTGCTAAGGTTTGCGCTTCGCCCGCCACATCCATTAAACGGGTTTGCAGTGGCACTACCATACCGCCGCCGATGCCGATGAAAAACAATGAGGCTGCCATTATATATGGCTGACCCATAGACGCGGCGTACGCGGCTGCAGATAAACCAAGTAGAACCTGAAAAACGATGGCTGAAGTTAGCAGTCGGCCTTCAGAATAGCGCCCAGCGATAATGTTGCCCAGGGTCACGCCAATGCCATAGATAAGCAAGGTTGCAGAAATTCCCCATTCGGGTGCCGAGGTCGTGTTTAAGTACGAGGCACTAAAATAGGAGTACACCGAGAACATGCCCCCAAAGCCAATAGCGCCCATGAGCAATACCAGCAGTACGTCTTTATTTTTTAGCGCTTTGAGTTCAGTTAGAGGCTTGGCATCTGGGTTTGGACCGCGGTAAGGTGCAGTTTTCCAGACCATTAAAGCGGTCACTAGTGCAAAGGCAGAAATCATGAAAAAGCCGGTTCTCCAGCCAAACATTTGTCCGATACCGCTAATTGACGGCACCCCAATAATATTAGCAATAGCTAATCCCATGATGACGTTACTCACCGCCTGAGTCCGTTTATTTTTACCCGCAATGTCCGCTGCAAAAAGCATGGCAATACCGAAATAGGCACCGTGAGGCAGGCCAGCAATAAAGCGCGCTATATTCATTGTCCATTCTGACCATGCTAGTGCTGTTAGCAGATTCCCACCGGCATAAAATATCATCATTGAAATAAGCATGGTGCGTCTGGCAAGGCGAGAAAAGAAGATAGTAATAAGCGGTGCGCCTACTACAACGCCAATGGCATAGGCACTAATCGCATGACCTGCAACGTTTTCAGTAATACTAAAATCTTCAGCGAAGTAGGGCAGTAACCCCATAGCAGCAAATTCGCTGCAACCTATTACAAAAGTACCGAAAGCTAGCCAGAATGTAATAGTCGCCAGTGAATATTCTCCCGTCGCTGAGCTTTCTTCCGAAAAGACCCGATGAGAAGCTGTGTGAGTAGAAGTGATATCGTCAGTTTGATTCGTCATAAGCTAGCTTTGTTCCTTCATTTCTTACCATTGTGTCGCCTGCTAGCTGCTAGCTGCTTGAGCACGGCGCACTGGCACAAGATTAAAATACAAAAACCGGCAAATGGTATGTTTGCCGGTTTTCTATGTTTGAAAGCCATTGCTTTGGCTATTCAGAAAGGCCAAAAGCCCCAAGCTTGTGCTTTATTGGTTCATCTATTACGTAAGATCCTAGCAGTGAATGAACGTTAAGTAACGGTAGATGATAAGATTTCTTAATCATTTCAACGATTTAAATGTAGTGTGTTTGTTAATGACTTGAGTCGCGTTATTTGCTTAGCGATGCGCATGGATTTTCTATCAACACTAAAGTAATTGTTTTCTGTGCGTAAATGTTTGTGATTAAAAAAGCTGGTATTTAGTCGCTTATTAACATTTTCAGTCGGGTTAACCGCTATATTCGTGTTTATGTTTTCAAACCTACAATCACATTAAAAAACAAACTTCTTGACTTTAAATTGTTCTATATATAGAACATTCCATAAATAGAACAAATATAAGTTGGCGCCGTGTGAATCAAGCCACCCTTAATATTCTAGGTAGGCATCTTAAGAAACTTAGGCAAGATAAAGGTGTCTCGCTGTCGCAATTAGCCGCAGGGGCAGGTATTGCCAAGTCAAATCTTTCTAGGCTAGAGCAGGGTAACGGTAATCCTACGTTAGATACTATTTGGCGATTAGCTAAGCAATTAGACGTGCCATTTGGTCAACTTGTGCAGCCCCTTAGCACAAGCGTGGGAGAGAACGGAGTAGAAGTGCGTCTCATTGAGCAAGGGCAGGGAGTACCCAATGTCGATGCTTACTGGATGTCTGTTGCACCTAATACGCGGCGAGAAGCCGAGGCTCACGCGACTGGAACACAAGAAACCATTACCGTGATAAGCGGTACGTTAGAAGCAGGGAATATTGGCAGTACCCAACTACTGCTACCCGGTCAAAGTATTGCTTTCAGCGCCGATTTACCTCACGTCTACAAAACTCAAGATGAGTGGGTAACGTGCCTTATCACTATCGTTTATCACAAAGAGGCAATAAAATGAGCCAGGTTTCATCAAAAAGTGGGCTAAAGCAGGGGATCATAGATGGGTTACCCTTGCTCGGAGGGTATATCCCGGTAGCCATTTCATTCGGCGTTATTGCCATTCAAGCTGGCTTTTCAACATTAGAGGCTACGCTAATTTCTGTGTTCATTTACGCAGGTGCGTCGCAATTTCTTTTCGTTGCCATGGTGGCATCAGGTGCTCCCCTTTGGCTAGCCGTGTGTATGACACTATTGGTCAACGTACGCCATGTGGTTTACGCGCCCAACTTAGTGCCTTATTTACCGCAAAGCAAAGCGTGGCCCTATTTAATGCATGGCCTTACTGATCAAATTTTTGCGCTAGCCCATACACGTTTACCTTCTATGGAAGACACCAAGAAAGTAGATTGGTTTAAAGGTGTATCAATGGTGGCGTGGTTTAGTTGGATTCTGGGTACAGCACTTGGAGGTATAGCGGGAGACTCGCTTACACAGAAATGGCCAATTCTTGATAGCGTGATGCCCTTTGCCTTACCGGCGTTGTTTGTTGTGTTATTAGCGCCAAAATTTTCTAATAAACTGTGGAGCGTTACCTTGCTGGTAACGATATCCATAGCGCTTTTTGTTGCGCTTAGTAGTTTTAAAAATGCAGCTATTCCGCTGGCGGCGCTATGCGGTGCGCTCACGTTCTATTTGCTTACTTCCCATGTTGAAAGGACGCAGTCTCATGCAAACTGATATTTGGATAGCAATTATCGTGGCGGCGATAGGCACCTACGTGTTGCGCGTAGCGCCGTTATTATGGACACAGCGTCACTTCAACAAACACAAGGCCAACAATACCCAAGCGCGCTTGCCTACTTGGTTAAGTGTGCTAGGTCCATTGATGATTGCAGCTATGTTGGGCGCTTCGCTTATTCCTAAAGCCCCGTCTGCGGCCAGTTGGATAGCCACAGGCGTTGCAACTGTGATAACAATACTCGTTTGGCGTAAGACCAAGGCATTGGGCCTGCCTGTATTCTTCGGCGTCGCCGTTTTTGGCGTAATATACTGGTGCGCTTTGCATTTCTTATAGTTATTACGCAGGCTAAACGGGCGATAAATAGTTAGCTTTTTATGCTTTTCGTACCTTTTAGCAAGGCTTCTGAACAGTGCTCGCCATGGAGCACCGAGATGTCGCCAGTAGTTTCAAGGACTACTGCTCTCACTTCATTTAAGTCTAATACGTTAGCTTCCCGAAGCTTAGCGAGCAAATCGCTGCGTGCCACCCGAGTTTCTTCAAGCGCGCCGTCAATAATTTCGCCGTTTCTCATTAAAATAACCGGCGTGTTTTGCATTATTGCTTCAATTTTATCAGACCGTCTACGTAGTCTGGCGCTAACCGATTGCACAATAAATAGGGCGGCCATAGCAACCATGGCTTGCAAAAACGCTTCCCACGTGGTCGTTTGAGAAGCGCTGGCGAGCAATGAGCCTACCGCTACCGTCATTACGAAGTCGAAGTTTGTCATTTTCGAAAAAGAACGTAAGCCGTTAATACGAATCAGTAATACTACCCATACCATTGCCATAACAGTTAGGAAAAAGCCTCTACATATCAAGTCGAGCGTTGGGCTAGCGCTAAACATACACATCTCCTCATATTGCTATAGCATCAATATCCATTTGTTTACATAGAGTATTAGCAATACGTTGAGTCGAAGCGTTGAGATTTATGCTTAGACAAACTCGCTGTACACTATTTTATTTTCCCATGGCTTTGTCGCCCCAGATTTCTTTTAAGCGCTGGTCGCGACCACAGTTCCAACGGTAGAATTTGTACCGAACAGGACTTTTCTTATAGAAATCTTGGAGACCTATTTCATCACCTTTAATTGGATAAAAAGTAGATGCATCAAGTATTGGTGTCACCACGTCTTTATTCGGAAACTGGGTGATTACGTCAGCTTTTGTTTTTTCGGCGATAGCACGTTCTTTATCGTTCGCAACAAAAATAGCGCTTAGGTAGCTGGGACCTTTGTCGCAAAACTGCCCTCTGTCATCAAAAGGGTCAAAGAACGGTTTAGGCTGCAATTAATTTCATCGCAGTTTGAAACATCACCTTTTCTCGCTTACAAATGGAAGAGCTTAGCTAGCGATTAACAGTATCGCACTAGAATCGAAAACAATTAATGCCAAAAGAGGGTAAGTAAAATTTTCATCAGACTCTGTAGTCTGCATTCACTGGTAGCAAAGTGAACGCCATCCTATTTCGCCCGACTGCTCTGTAGCCCAGCCATGACAGGGATTGTAGTAAGAGTCTTTCGATCGGCAGAGCACTTGCATCTCAGCAATTACGTGTGAGTCAAAATACGCGACAACGTGTGATTTCACTCTGTGAAGTAGTTCAGTTTTGCTTAACGCTAATCAAACGTTGCTTTACTTCGTGCAGCCGGTTGTCGTTTGTTCAGGTCTCTAAAAGAGCTTGGCTCAGATTTAATTAAGTAGAAAGTAAGGAAGATAATATGTCGATAGTCAAATCAGGTAGTGCAGCATACAAACCGTTGGGTAAAGAAGGAAAGGGCAGTATTTCTACGGAAACGGGCGCCTTATCTAATCAGCCCTATGGTTTTAATACACGTTTTGAAGATGGAAAAGGGACTAACCCCGAAGAATTGATTGGTGCCGCCCATGCGAGTTGTTTCACCATGGCGCTTTCTTTTGCATTATCCGATGCAGGGTATGATGACGGCGAATTAAATACCACTGCCAAAATAAGCCTAGACAAAAGTGATGACGGTTTTGAAATTACCAAGTCGGCGTTAACATTAGACGCTGAAGTTGAAGGTATCACAGAAGACGAGTTTGAGAAGATTGCTCAGGAAGCGAAAGAAAACTGCCCTGTGTCTCAATTACTTAATGCCAACATTACGTTGGAATATAAGCTAAATAATAGCTGAGGTGTTAGCACTGAGCGTTGAGGTAAACGCGCTAGGCGCTAGAAAACAGTAAACACATTTTAAAAAGCTCGCTTCTGTTAGCGAGCTTTATTTATATCCGCTTAAAAATTTAGATGTAAAAAGCCCCCAGTAATTGAGATGTTTGATTACCGGGGGCTTTTAGTTTAAACGCTTCTGTTAGGGTAGCTAGCGGTTAACTGCCATTACCCTATTTACCGATTAGGCCACAAGCAACGCGTTCGCCGCCACCACCTAGTTTTTTAGGGGAGTCTGAGTAGTTGTCGCCGCCTGCGTGAATCATAAGTGCACGTCCTTCAATATCTTCAAGCTCTAGCTCTGGGGCGAAAATAGGCTGCGTGGCTTTTCCGTTTTCATCAACATACAGCACGGGAAGATCGCCTTCGTGCCCTTTCTCAGACCATGGAGCTCTGTGTTTATTGGTATCTTCTGGGTCGAAGTGTCCGCCGGCAGCGCCACCAAGTATTTTTTTACCGTCTTTCATAGCCGTTGAGCAATCACCATTTTGATGAACGTGAAACCCGTGTATACCCGGCGTTAAACCGGAAAGGTTAGGCGTAAAAACCACACCATCATCGTCGTAACTGCTTACCTTTACAGTACCCATGCTCTGGTTGGTTTTAAGGTTATTCATCACCACCTCTTTTCCTTCGTGTTGGTGATGACCTGCTAAGCTGCCTGCACTTAGAATCAGTGAGATAGACCCTGCTAGGGTAGATAATAAACGTTTTTTCATCGTGTTCTCCTTCACTAGATTAATGACGTATTTTTGAAAACTACAAACCTTAACGAGCATAAAGTAAACCAGTTGCGCGAACTCTACAGCAAAGCTGTTAAGGCCTTTACCAATGTAGACTCTAAGGAAGCCAGCGTTTAGCTAAACAAAATTAACCGCAGCGCATAATGAAAGGGTTATACCCTGTGTATGAAAAAGTTACTGTATGCTTTACCTTGGACGTTTCATTTCTTTGAAGACGTACAGATGGAAGATTCATGTTACGGCGGTAAAACTCAGTAACAATATCTAAGTAGCACTTTTATCCTATTAGCCTTACAGTTAGCGCATATAAATTCACATTAGAGGCAAGGGCATGTATACACTTTACGGTTACCCTAAAACCCGCTCGGTTCGTGTAGCGTGGGCGCTGGAAGAAATTGGTTTACCTTACGAATACAAACTAATCGACTTGAAACAAGGTCAGCATTTGTCTGATGAATATAAAGCAGTAAGCCCATCGGCGAAAATACCGGTATTGGCAACCCCCGAGGGCACACTGTCTGAGTCAGCTGCCATTGTCACTTACTTGGCTGAGCGCCACGGTATGCAAGAATTTATTCCCGAGCCTGGCAGTTTCTCGCGGGCTAAGTACGAAGAGATGATGCTATTTCTCACCAGTGAGCTAGAACAGCCGGTTTGGAATTTAGCCAAGCACACGTTTGCTTTACCCGAATCGCAAAGACTGGAGGAAATGCACGGCGTTAGTGCGTGGGAGTTTCAGCGTGCGCTCAGGGTGTTTGCTTCTATGCTTGGCGGTAACGAATTTGTTTGCGGTAACATGTTTACTATGGCCGACGTTATTGCAGGGCATATTTTAGCGTGGGCTAAGGGCAGTAAGTTAGCAATCGACTTTCAAAATATAAGTGACTACGCACAACGTGTACTGTCACGAGAAGCCTATGAGCGTGCGTGGCGCAGCGAAATGTCGCACTTACCCGCTCAATAAGATAGGTTTTATTGTGTAGCCTATATAGTGCCAATAATAATTACGACAGAGCAAAAGCTCCTATCCAAGGAAATATCATGAAATTATTCAAAACGTTGCTAGTTAGCAGTGCAGTTGCAATTGCGTTAAGTTCACCGCTTGCGGTTACCTATGCGCACAATCATCAGGGTGATAATGAAATGGTCGCCAAAGCGGCGCACACTGAGCATGAGAAGCTCTTCGCCTTGTTTGCTGCCGCTGATCAGCGAAATATAGAGCTTAATCCGATTATGGCGATTTTCCGTGGTGATATGCGCTATGCCGACAGAATGGGTGACTTCTTGACAGACTCCCACGCATTAGCGGGAAAAACGGCTACACAGCTTAATTTGTCAGAACTTAAACAAATTGACCGCAGCAAGTTAAGCGATACTGATAAGCTTGCCTACGATGTATTTAAATACAACCAAGAGCGCTCGCTAAAAATGTCGTCAGACGAAATTGAAGCGCTTACAGAAGTACGTCCTGTGAACCACTTCAGAGGATTCCATACCTTTTACCCTACATTTGCCAGCGGTAAAGGTGCTGCACCATTTAAAACGGTAGAGGATTACGAAAACAACTTATCTCGCCATAAGGATTACATTGTGATTTCTGACCGTGCTATTGGTAAGTTTCGCGAAGGGATGGATAGCGGCGTGCTTGAAACTAAGTTGACCATCGACCGCGTAATTAAGCAGTTAGATACTCAGTTAGCTATACCTATCAAAGAGTCACAGTTCTGGGGTCCTATCACCATGTTTCCAGAGAGCTTTTCCGACGAGGAAAAAGCGCGTTTAAGCGCTGACTACGAAGAAGCGACGCAAGACATTTACGATGCAACCACGCGTATGCGCGACTTTCTTCGGGATGAGTATTTGCCTGTTGCCCGTGAAAGTATTGGCCTTAGCGATATGAAAGGTGGTGCAAAGCTTTATCAATTGATGGTAGAAGGTTCAACGACACTGCCAATGACGCCTGATGAGCTTCACAAGCTGGGCTTAAAAGAAGTTAAGCGTATCAAAAATGACATGCTTGAAATTAAAGACGAAGTAAAGTTTGAAGGCACGTTAAACGAGTTCTTCGACTATGTGCGCACCGACCCCAAGTTTAAGCCTGAAAGTCGTGAGGCGCTAACCCAGAGCTATTATGATATTGGTCGTGAAGTGGACGAAAAAATTGACCAATACTTTTCATTGCTGCCTAAGTCTGAGTTAGAAATAAAGCCCTACGACCCTGCTATTGAGCAATTTAGCGCGGGTGGCTCTTATCAGCCGGGCACCCCAGATGGTTCTCGCCCGGGAACCTTCTACTTTAACGCCTACGACTTGCCAAGCCGCTTAACAACGGGCAACGTTACCTTATACCTACACGAAGGCGCGCCAGGTCATCATTTCCAAGTGAGTCTTGCGCAAGAAAATGAAGCGCTACCGTCGTTCATGCGGTTTAGTTTCCTACCTGCGTTTGGCGAGGGATGGGCGCTGTATTCTGAAACGCTAGGCTATGAAATGGGCTTCTTTGAAGACCCGTGGAACCGTTACGGCACGCTTCAAGACGAACAACTTCGCGCAATGCGTTTGGTAGTAGATACCGGTATTCATGCTAAAGGTTGGACCCGTGAACAAGCCATCGACTTCATGCTTGATAACTCAGGTATGACGCGTACGGAAGTGGTAGCAGAAGTAGAGCGTTATATCGCTATTCCTTCGCAAGCGCTGTCTTATAAAGTTGGCGCACTTAAGATTCAAGAGCTGCGCGCTCGCGCTGAAAAAGCCCTTGGCGATGATTTCGATATTCGTGAATTCCACGCACAAGTGCTCAACACAGGCGGTATTCCACTGGCTATTTTGGAGCAGAAAATTGACCGATGGATCGCGAGTCAAAAAAGCGCGTAAATAACCAGAAAATAAGTAAATCTTAAAACATCTTAAAGCCAGTAAGTATAGACCTTACTGGCTTTTTAGTTTTTGCGACCAATGGCAGTGATCTTGTTGCATCCCTTCACTAGAGTAATAAGTAGACAGTTTTTTACTAAAAGTAATGGAGAGAAAACGTGGAATTAGGGCTTTTTTCGTTGAGTTTAGCCGTTAAGGATATCAGTAAATCGAAAACATTTTATGAAGCACTGGGTTTCGAAGCCATGCCCTCCTGTGGATCTATTGAAGATAAATGGTTAATGATGAAAAACGGGTCTACCATGATTGGCTTGTTTGAGGGGATGTTTGAAGACAACATCATGACTTTTAATCCCAATGACGTGAGAGCCCTTCAAGCTAACTTAGTGGAGCAGGGGGTAGCCCTAGAAGTTCCTGTAAAAGGTGATAGCGGCCCTGGGCATTTAATTGTCAAAGACCCAGACGGCAACGCTATCATGTTCGATCAGTTCTAGATTCGGGCTGCTAGCTCAGCGCCTTGGCGAATAGCCCGTTTAGCGTCGAGTTCAGCCGCTACGTCGGCACCGCCAATAATGTGAACACTTACGCCAGCCTCTTCAAGCGGTTGCTGTAGTGGCTTAAAGGGCTCTTGCCCTGCACACACGATAATATTGTCTACAGGCAACACCTTCGGCGCGTCGTTAATAAGGACGTGTAGACCTTCATCGTCCACCTTTTCGTAGCTCACGCCATTTATCATTTGAACATTGTGATGTTTCAATGACTGACGATGGATCCAGCCCGTTGTTTTGCCAAGTCCTTTTCCGACTTTTGAGGTCTTACGTTGTAGTAAATACACTTCACGCTCAGAGGGCCCTATGGCTTTTTCTTTTAGCGCGCCAGGCGCTGAATAACCTTTATCGATTCCCCAATGGTCCAGCCATTTTTCCTTGTCTTGTGCCAAGTGCTCATGTTCAACTAAGAACTCGGCCACATCAAAGCCTATGCCGCCCGCACCAATAATTGCGACTTTTTTTCCAACCGGTTTATGGTCGCGAAGCACATCCAAGTAACTCATTACTTTTCGGTGATTGTGCCCTTCAATTGTCAGCTTGCGTGGGTTTATACCTGTTGCCAACACAACTTCATCAAAGCCCATATTTAAAAGGCTTTCAGCATTAACCTCGTGGTTAAGATGAATCGTCACGCCAACGCGAGCTAGCTGGTTATCGAAATAGCGTAGAGTTTCGTAAAACTCTTCTTTGCCAGGCACTTGTTTTGCGTAATTAAACTGGCCGCCAATTTCACTCGCTTTATCAAATAGGTGTACCTCGTGCCCACGGTCGGCGGCATACATAGAAAACGCCAACCCAGCAGGGCCAGCTCCTACAACCGCTAGCTTTTTCTTGGCTTGGGTAGGCGTAAAGGTCAGTTCGGTTTCATAGCAGGCCTGAGGGTTTACCAGGCAACTAGCACGTTTTTGTTCAAATGCATGGTCTAGGCACGCCTGATTACATGCAATACACGTGTTGATAAGCTTAGATTCATTGCGCATGGCCTTGGCAACGAAATGTGCATCGGCAAGAAATGGTCGCGCCATCGACACCATGTCAGCATGGCCTTCAGCCAACACCGACTCTGCTACCTTTGGAGTATTAATTCGGTTAGTGGTAACAAGGGGAATAGACACTTCCTTTTTCATACGCTGGGTGATCCAGGTAAACGCTGCGCGCGGTACGGAAGTCGAAATTGTTGGCACTCGCGCTTCATGCCAGCCAATGCCGGTATTAATAAGCGTTGCCCCTGCCTTTTCAATTTCTTTGGCTAAGTAGACCACCTCATCCCACTTTGCCCCGCCTTCAACCAAATCCAGCATGGACAAGCGATAGATTATAATGAAGTTAGTGCCCACTTTTTCACGAACGCCTTTTACTATCTCTAGGGCTAAACGCGCACGATTTTCTAAACTGCCGCCCCACTCATCGTTTCTGTGGTTGGTGCGCTCACAAAAAAACTGGTTAATGAGGTAGCCTTCAGAACCCATGATCTCAACGCCATCGTACCCCGCCTTTTGCGCAAGGCTTGAGCACTTAATGTAATCTTTAATGGTGCCTCTTACGCCGCGAGAGGAAAGCTCACGAGGTTTAAATGGCGTGATAGGCGATTTCATAGGCGAAGCAGAAACCGCTAAAGGGTGATAGCCGTAGCGACCTGAATGCAGTATTTGCATACAGATTTTACCGTCTTCTTGGTGCACGGCATCGGTAATTACGCGGTGCTTTTTAGCATGACGAGAACGGGTCATTCTGCCGGCAAAAGGGGCGACCCAGCCTGAAATGTTAGGGCTTATCCCACCGGTTACGATAAGACCTGCGCCTCCTTTAGCTCGCTCGGCGTAAAACGCCGCAAGCTTGTCAAACCCGCCTTTTTCTTCTTCCAGGCCCAAGTGCATAGAGCCCATTAGCGTGCGGTTTTTCAGTGTCGTGAAGCCCAAGTCTAGCGGGGCTAATAAGTTAGGGTAAAAAGGTGAAGGCTGAGGTGAGGGCGTGCTCATAATTATTCTCTGTTGTTATTGGTTATGAGGGCAGTTGGCGCACAACGTATTATTATGGCGCGTGAGTAGGTGAACTTGCCCGACCAGTTGTTTTGATTATTTACTACTGTAACGAATTGGTAAAGCAAAGCAGGCAAATTTTTAACATAATAAAAAAGCGAGATACCCACTTAACGGTTATCTCGCTTATCTATTTTAGTTTGGTTTTACTTGTCAACGCGCCAAATCCTTGCGCCAAATCCTTGCGCTAAACGTTGCGACTTGTGTTGCTATGTTAGTAACACAAGGCCAATAAAGGGCTACTCATCAACGTACATTTTTTGTTGGAATTTTAAGGTTTGTTTACTCGAGCCTTTTTGAACATCAATTTCAAACCTGAAGGTTTCCTGGTCGCGAAACGGCAATACAGCTAAATAGTAAATAGCATCGCCTTCCTCTACCTTTTTAAAGGTGAGCTTACGGGCGTTACCAATTAAGTTTTTCGCCGTACCCGTCACGTCAGCGCGTTGGGCCGCCCCTGAAACTTTGTCTAGCACAGAAATGTTAACCAGTGCGTTAAACTTACTTCTTACAATGCCGTAGTTTGCTGCCACTTCCGGTGTTAAAAAGGGCGTACTTACCACCATGTAGTGCACGTCCCACTCTCCAAGCGTTTGCTTTTGTTCAGCGAACGCAGAGGCACTTAGGGCAGATAATATACCCGCTAGCAGCGCAACCAAGCCTAATTTCAACTTACTCATAATAAAACCTATTGTACGTTTACCATTATTCAAGCGTAAATTTTTACCGCTTAATGTACTGTCGAATATAACCTTTGCCGTTAGTTACATGGGGAAGGTGTCTTGGATCAAAAGCTGTAAAAACTGTAATGCGATAATGGCAATGAGCACTGATAAATCTAACCCGCCAAGAGGTGGGATGATTTTTCGAATAGGAGCTAAAAAAGGCTCAGTAAGTTGATAAAGCACATAGTCCACAGGCGACTGGCCTTGTGAAACCCAGCTTAAAATGGCGCGTAATAGCAAAACCCAAAACATCAGAGACAAGGTTTCTTTCACTACGCCAATGACCGACAAAATAGCAATGCCGATGGGGTTAAGACTACCACCAAACATAAGCCCGAGCGTAACTAATTTTAACGCGCAAACAGCTACGGCAAGCACAAATGTGGCAGTGTCAAACCTGCCAATTGAAGGAATGATGCGGCGCAACGGCCCCACAATAGGGTGGGTTGCTTTAACAACAAATTGACTCAGCGGGTTATAAAAATCTGCCTGTACCATTTGTAACCAAAGGCGCAGAATAACCACCATCAAATAAAGGTTGAATAAGGTATCAACCAAAAATACCGTTGCGTTCATGTTAAGTTGTTCCTAAAACGTTATAGCTGTTTTGCCATTTCGTCAGCACGTGCAACTGCTGCGCGCATCGACTTGCTGACAATGTCTTTTAACCCTTCATTAATGAAAGTGTTGACGGCTTCTGCTGTCGTGCCGCCCTTTGACGTAACTTGGGCGCGAAGCTCGCTTAATTCAAGGTCTGGGTTGTTACAAACCATTTCGGCTGCACCGAGCATCGCTTGCTGCACCATTAAGCGCGATTGCTCTTTGTCAAAGCCCATGTTCATGGCTTCTTCTTGCATGTTTTGTAAGAACAAGAAGAAATACGCTGGGCTACTGCCCGCTGCGGCAATCACACCATTAATGCCCGCTTCTTCATTTACCCAAACGGTTTCGCCAACGCTGTTCATTACATCGTCAACATATTGTCTGTCTGCTTCAGAAACCGTGCTATCGGCATACATACCCGACATGCCTTTACCTAGTAAACTTGGTGTATTTGGCATAATGCGAACAACAGGGTATTCACCGCCCAGCATTTCTTGCAATCGTGCAACGGGTAGACCGGCGGCAATGCTTAAGAATAACTTACCCGATAGATCGTTATTCTTTTGCAGTTCGCCGCACATATCACCCATAATTTGTGGTTTTACCGCAAGCACAATGGCATCAGCGAATTGGCAGGCTTCATCGTTTGACTGTGTGGTGTGAATACCAAACTCGGCTTTTAAGCCATCAAGCTTGGGTGTTGACGGGTTGGCAGCAAGAATATTTTCCTTTGCATATCCAGATTTGATAAGACCACTGATGATGCTGCGGCTCATATTGCCCGCGCCAATAAATGCTAATTTTTTCTGTTGCATGTAAATCCTATTTGTTGGTTGCGTTTTAGATTGTGTAGTGACGAGTTTACGCTACCGGTTTGGGTAATCTCGCTTACCAAAAATAGCCGTCCCAACTCTTACCATAGTCGACCCATGGTGGATGGCCTCTACCATATCACTACTCATTCCTACGGATAGGGTATCAAAATTGCTCAGTGATGTATGGTAGTGGTCAAATAATTCTTTGAGCTTAGATAGGGTTTGACGCTGTTGCTCATCGTCAGGGTTTGCCTTTGGAATAGCCATCAACCCTCGCAGACAAAGGCGCTCTTGCGATGAAACAAACTCAACTAGCGAAGCTAATTCACTAAGCGAAACACCCGACTTACTGTCTTCGTCATCGACATTAACCTGTATGCACACGTTTAAGGGCGGCAGTGATTCTGGGCGCTGTTCATTTAATCTTCGCGCAATCTTTTCTCTGTCTACCGATTGTACCCAATCGAAATGTTCGGCTACTACTTTAGTTTTATTCGACTGAATAGGGCCAATCATATGCCACTCGATATTGTCGAGGTTGGAAAGTTCCTGAACCTTTTCAACACCTTCCTGCACGTAGTTTTCACCAAACATTCGTTGTCCCGCTTCATACGCTTCAATGATATCTGATACGGGTTTTGTTTTGCTAACCGCTAGCAATTTAACGGAATTTGGTGGACGATGTGCACTATTAGCGGCTTGGTCTATTCCTTTTCGTGCGGAATTTAGTCTTTCTGCTATTGTTTGCATTATTCACCTTGTTTTGGAGAAGTGGTTGTGGATATTACCGAACTTTTGGCTTTCAGTGTTAAGAATAACGCCTCAGATTTACACTTATCAGCGGGCCTACCACCAATTATTCGTGTAGATGGCGAGATGCGTAAACTGAACGTGCCTGCCCTCGATCACAAGCAAGTACATAGTCTCGTTTACGAGATTATGAACGACATGCAGCGCAAAGAATACGAAGAAAACTTAGAAACCGATTTTTCTTTCGAAGTGAATGGGTTATCTCGTTTTCGTGTGAATGCCTTTGTTCAGAACCGTGGTGCCGCCGCTGTTCTGCGTACCATTCCCAGCAAAGTATTAACGTTAGACGACCTTGGTGCCCCGGAAATATTTAAAGAGATCATCAATCAGCCTACAGGTATTGTGCTGGTAACCGGTGCCACAGGTTCGGGTAAAAGTACTACCTTGGCGGCCATGGTCGACCATATTAACACGCACAAACGCGAACATATTCTGACCATTGAAGACCCCATCGAATTCGTGCACGACAATAAGCTCAGTTTGGTAAACCAGCGTGAAGTGCATCGCGATACCCACTCTTTTAACAACGCATTGCGTTCCGCGTTACGTGAAGACCCAGACGTTATTCTTGTCGGTGAGCTGCGTGACCTTGAAACCATTCGCCTTGCTATCTCAGCCGCGGAAACAGGCCACTTAGTATTTGGTACGCTACATACTAACTCAGCGCCTAAAACTATTGACCGGATTATTGACGTTTTTCCTGCAGAAGAAAAAGCCATGGTGCGCTCTATGTTATCTGAGTCTTTACGCGCGGTTATTTCTCAAACACTGCTTAAGAAAGTAGGGGGAGGCCGAGTTGCGGCTCACGAAATCATGGTAGGTATCCCAGCTATTCGTAACCTTATTCGCGAAGATAAAGTGCCTCAGATGTATTCGGTTATCCAAACCGGTCAGGCCCACGGCATGCAAACCATGGATCAGTGCTTACAGCGTCTGGTCGCCATGGGAGTTATTAGTAAAGAAGACGCGGCTGCAAAGTCAGTGGATAAACAGTCGATGAACAATTTCTAGAGGCCGTTATGCTAGATTCACTACTTCAAAAAATGGTTGATACCAACGCGTCAGATTTATTTGTCACTGCGGGCTTTCCGGTTAGCGCTAAAATAAACGGTAAACTTACCCCTGTCACTGATAGCGCAACGTCAGAAGAGGCATCACTCGCGCTGGTTCATGAAGCCATGACCGATAAGCAGCGTGACGAGTTTCATACGTCGAAGGAATGCAACTTTGCTATCGTGCGTGATGGCATTGGTCGTTTTCGTTGTTCTGCGTTTTGGCAACGAGACCAAGCGGGTATGGTTATCCGTCGTATTGTGACGCAAATACCGAAAGCCGATGACTTGGGTCTACCCCGAGTATTAAAAGAAATTATCATGTCTAAGCGCGGTCTTGTTCTATTCGTAGGTGGGACAGGTACGGGTAAATCAACCTCGCTAGCTGCACTCATTGGGCATAGGAATGAAAACTCTCACGGGCATATACTGACCATTGAGGACCCTATTGAATTTGTACACGAGCATAAAAACTGTGTGATTACACAGCGTGAGGTGGGTATTGATACCCAGTCATTCGACGATGCGCTTAAGAGCTCGTTACGACAAGCGCCAGACGTTATTCTAATTGGTGAGATTCGGTCTATGGAAACCATGGAATATGCCATGTCGTTCGCCGATACGGGCCACCTGTGTGTGGCAACGCTGCATGCGAACAACGCGAACCAAGCCATAGAGCGTATTATGCACTTAGCGCCTAAAGATCAGCACGACAAGCTGCGCTTTGATTTAAGCTTGAACATTCGTGCTATTGTTGCCCAGCAACTGGTGCCGACGCCAGACGGTAAAGGGCGTGTGGCTGCCATCGAGATACTGCTTAATTCACCATTAGTGCGTGACCTTATTCAGCGCAATGAAATAGGCGCGTTGAAAGAAGCCATGAAAAAAGGCAAAGAGCAGGGCATGCAAAGTTTTGATATGGCGCTCTACGACCTTTACAAGGCCGGCCGAATTGACATGGATCAGGCGCTGCATCATGCTGACTCTCCGAATGATTTACGCTTAATGATTAAGCTGGATACCAGCGATGGCTCAAGCCTAGGTACGCTGTCTAATGTGTCGATTGATATGGACGATTAATGGTTGTAGAGCGTGGGTATAGCCTTTGAAAAAACTGTTCTCTTCGCAAGATGCTTTTGAATTACAAGCTGTTCGCAGTGAATTAGATGCGTTGTCTATTCCTTATATGGTAAAAAATGAGTTTGCCAGTGGGGCAATAGGCGAATTACCTTGGCAGGACTCGCAACAAGAGGTATGGCTTGTTGACGATACTTGGTATGCGAGAGCATCAAAAGTAGTAGAGGCATTGATAGGGCGAACGAGCGACAAAGCGGATATGCAATCGGACTGGCGCTGCCAACAGTGCGGTGAGGAAAACGGCGGCGCGTTCGAGCTCTGCTGGCAATGCCATGCGGGAACGCGGCCTGAATAGTTCTGGCCTAATTCGTTATAGGGTTTATACCCGGTGAGCCTACAAGGCTAAAAGGGAAATGTCGCAGTGAAACTTTGCTGCGTTAAACGCTACTCGTATTGGCTTTCATTCCAACTGGCGAAAATAACGCAGGCCGACACGCTATCGACTTTGTCTTTTGTCAGTTTTTTGTACCCACCTAATTCAAATAGCATAGATTTGGCGTCAGTTGTGGTGAGGCGCTCATCACACGTTTCTACTGCAACGCGAAAACGCCCGTGAAGGCGGTTAGCGAACTTTCGCGCACGCTGCGTCATTTCCTGTTCGGTGCCGTCCATATTAAGGGGCAAGCCTACCACTACCACGTGAGGCTGCCACTCTTCGTAAAGCTTTTCAATTACATTCCAGTCTGGAATACCGTCACGAGCTTTTAACGCGGGAAGAGGTGAGGCTGTACCGGTAATTTCTTGGCCAACTGCCACACCAATACTCTTAGTGCCAAAGTCGAACGCTAATACAGTACGACTGCCTAACTCAGGCATGACCGGCTCCTGGTGCTAGTTGCCAAACATCCACACCGAGTTTATTCACAGTGGCCTGCCATTTTTTGTGCATAGGCGTATTAAAAAGGATTTCTTCATCGGCCTCGATGGTAAGCCATGCGTTCTCCTGCATTTCCTTTTCTAGCTGACCGGCTGTCCACCCTGCGTACCCAAGGGCAATTAAAACATCATCTGGGCCTTCGTCATTGGCAATAGCGGTAAGTATGTCCTTCGACGTAGTAACCATGACCCCTGGCGCAAGCTTAAGGCTAGATGCCCATTCTTTTTGGGATGAATGAAGCACAAACCCTCGCTCTTGGTTTACCGGGCCGCCGGCTAACACTATTTGCTCAGCTTTATCATCAGATACCATAAGCGCTTTGTCTGTTTGCTCTAAAAGCTGCTTAACGTTCATCGTAGAAGGTTGGTTTACCACTATGCCCATTGCGCCTTCTGCGTTGTGCTCGCATACATAAATAAGTGAACGAGAAAAGTACGGATCGTCCAAACTGGGCATCGCGACTAAAAAGTGGTTTTGTAAGCTTTTCAATTCCGTCATAAATCTTCTTTCATTTGTCTTTCGCTGCCAATTAATAGCGGCTGCATTTTGTACACTCATGTTTCGTTATGCGTTATACGCAGTGGCAACTGGACACTAGTTTTATACCTATTACTTAGCTAAGCGCTTTTCAATGGCGTCAAATAATGCACCCATAATATTAACGTCGTAGGCTGCTTCTATTTCTCTTACGCACGTTGGGCTGGTTATGTTTATTTCGGTAATCTTATTGCCAATAACATCAAGCCCCACAAAAAGAATGTTGTTTTCTTTCAAGGTGGGCGCAATCGCTTCTGCTAACGCTTTATCCGAGTCTGAAATTGGCTGTGGGCGTCCCGTACCCCCTGCGGCCAAGTTTCCTCGGGTTTCCCCTTTGGTGGGCAGGCGTGCTAGGCAGTAGGGCATCACTTCGCCATCGACAATTAGCACGCGCTTGTCGCCATCTTTAATTTCTGGCAAGTATTCCTGCACCATCATATATCGCGTGCCCAACTGAGTTAGCGTCTCAATAATAACACCTAGGTTATTGCCATCAGGCTTCACACGAAAGATAGAGGCGCCGCCCATGCCATCTAGCGGTTTACAGATAATATCTTGGTGCTTAGCGTGGAACTCGCGAATTAACGCTTGATTGTTCGACACCATGGTATGGGGGATATGCTCTGGAAAATACGAAGTGAACAGCTTCTCGTTGTAATCGCGAAGAGCCTGCGGATTATTCACCACCAGCGCACCTGCATCTTGCGCTAATGAGAGTACCTGAGTGGCATATAAAAATTCACTGTCAAACGGCGGATCCTTGCGCATAAGCAGCACATCAATGTCGCCCAAATGAACGGTAGACTCATCTTCAATGGTGTAGAAGTCGGTTGCTTGGTCTTTCACCAATACGGTTTTAGCCAGACCCATCGGCTTACCATTGTCTAAATACAAGTCTTTCAATTCAAAATAAACAACCTTTGCACCGCGGCGCTGTGCTTCAAGCATCATCGCGAAGCTCGTATCTTTATGTGGCTTAATGTTCGCAATGGGGTCCATGATTACGCCAACGGTATATTGCATAATGTTTTCACCTTGAATGTTTATAAAGTGCCTGCACACAGGGCTTATCTGATAGATTGTTAATATTGGGACGTAGCTGAATTCTTCAAGATACGTGACGCCTAAAGGTTAGGGCGCTTTGTACCTTAGCAACAAATATCAAGTTGTTGAAAATAGCACTCTTTATAACACGGAGTAAGCCCTATTTTACTTGATAGGGCACCAATCTAATAGTGGGAACTAAAAATCGCCGTGTTGAGCTTGAAGTATGCTTAAACTTGTTATGGCTGCGGTTTCAGTTCGCAAAATACGCGGTCCCAAACTAACAGATTGGTACCCATTTTCGTTGGCTTGATGTATTTCCGTGTCTGATAACCCGCCTTCTGGACCAATTAATAAACGAAACCCCTGTGCGTTGTATGGCTGTCTTGCTAGCGGCTGTTCAGCGCCTGGTGCAAGCACCAGTCTTGTGGTATTGGTTGAAGATGATAGCCAAGTGTTTAGGCTCACCGGCGCGTTTAGCTTGGGGATAATATTACGCCCACTTTGCTCACAAGCTCCGATAACAATCTTCTGCCATTGCTGGATTTTCTTTTCCCAGCGAGACTCATCGAGCTTCACGGTGCAGCGTTCGGTAATCACTGGTGTTATCTCTGACACACCAAGCTCAACGCTTTTTTGAAGAACCGTATCCATCCTGTCGCCTTTAGATACACCTTGGCCGAGATGTAGGTGAAGAGGAGATTCTTTAGCTAGGGAAAGACAAGCATCGGCTTCTACGATTACTTTCTTTCTTTGAACACTGATAACTTGTGCGCTGTATTCATTGCCGTCGCCGTTAAAAAGTACAATGGGACGATTGGGCTTTATGCGCAGTACGGTAGCAATGTGATGCCCTGCATCTTCGGTTAACTCGAATTCTTGCTCTAACGGAATAGGATTGGGGTAATAAACTCTAGGTATACGCATAGTAAATTAGGTGTTTGCTTTTACCGCGTATAATACGTGTGTAAATACAGGTTGCAATGCTACCGACGACATCATGTAAATAATTACTTCAGAATTTACATAAACGGCAGCACGCTGCCTATTTTAGAATCACTTGACTCGTGTGGTTACTCTAAGCCGCATAAGGCGAAGAGTTGTCCGAAGTTGATTTCAACACTGAGGTTGATGGCTTCGGCTTTGGTACTGGGCGGTAGTCCGCTCTTGCATACTTGGTATGTTTTCCTTTATCAGTGCGCAGTGAGTACAAAAATAAACACAAAACAACTGAAAAGAGTGTTATGAGAAGCAACATGCGTTAATCCTTTAATTGACATAGTTTGCTAAAGCTCGTTCATACCGTCGATCGTCGCCAGTAGAAAAAGGGAATAGATCGACGCGTTGAATGAGACTTTAGTCTAAAGCTTTGCGGCTAAAAAATCATCAAAAAAATTATCTTAAAACTCGGTAACTTCCAGCAATCTGAAAAGTAAAAAGCGCATCTAGGCTTCATGGACAAGTTTGCTTTGACTGCGTGACAAAGGTGTGACAATTATTCAAAAGTATACTCAAACTTTAGTCTAAGGAGAGTGCGCGAACGGAGGTTTACATCACTACTTTCAGATAATACTAACACTTTCAAAGGGCTATGAAGCTTAGACTTTAGAGCAAATTTAAGCTGTTTGGGCCTATATTGTATTGGTGTTCATACGAATTGCTGCTAACGTAATTGCGCATTTAACAACTAACCATGACAAGGACCATATTATGGAAGAGAAACTTTCGCTTTTTTCTGCAAGCGATGTTGAAAGGTACATAAACGATTACGCTATCCCGTGGGGTATTAACATTGCGATGGCGATTGCGATTTATGTAATAGGTAGGATTGTAGTTGGATTCCTTCTTTCTATATTTAGACGTGTGATGTCAAAGTCTAAATATGACGACATGCTAGTAGATTTCCTAGAAGCTATTCTAAGCGCTATCTTGATGCTCTTTGTTATTGTGGCATCACTTGATCAGCTAGGTGTAGATACCACATCGTTGGTTGCTATTCTCGGTGCTGCTGGTTTAGCGATTGGTCTATCGTTGCAGGATTCTTTGAAGAACTTCGCCGCTGGCGTAATGCTACTGGTATTTAAGCCGTTTAAAGCGGGCGACTTCGTTGAAGCTGCAGGTACTGCTGGTTCAATCAAAAAGATTGGCATTTTCACAACCACAATGAATACGCCAGACAACAAAGAAATTATCGTTCCAAATGGGAATGTCTACAGCGGTAACATCACTAACTACTCGGCTAAAGATACTCGCCGTGTAGATATGGTTGTAGGCATTGGTTACGACGCTGACTTGCTAAAAGCTAAGCAAGTGCTGCAAGAAATGATTGCAGCGGACGATAGAATCCTTGCTGAGCCTGCGCCAACCGTAGCGGTTTCTGAATTGGCCGATAGTAGCGTTAACTTTGTCGTACGTCCTTGGGTAAATGCTGCAGACTTCTGGGCTGTGAAGTTCGACTTTACAGAACAAGTTAAGCTGCGCTTCGACAAAGAAGGTATTTCAATTCCATTCCCACAAATGGATGTGCACCTTCACAAAGAAGACAGCGAATAATCGCTTGTTTCTATCACGAAAAAAACGCTGCTAATTTGCAGCGTTTTTTTTGCGTGTAAAACGCGAATTGAAGAGTCAATATCGCGTAAGTGTATTCAACCTATCGGCAGTTTGGTCTATACGCCGTTGCTTGATAATCGGCGTACGCGTCAGGCATATTTGCTTGCAAGTTATCTATACGGGTTTGTGGCGCGGGGTGAGTGGATAAGAGTTCCATAGGGCGGTCGCCGCTACTCGCTGCATCCATATTCTGCCACAAGTTAACAGATTGTCTTGGGTCAAACCCCGATTTTGCCATGAGTTGTAAACCGATAACGTCTGCTTCCGATTCATGAGTCCTGCTAAAAGGAAGTTGAACACCAACTTGAACACCTAAGCCTATCGCCGCCATTATCGGGCCAGATTGGGGGACTTCGTTCGCCGCAAGCACTTGGCCAACAGCTTGGCTGCCCACGTTTATTAGGGTAGATTGAGACATACGTTCGTTACTGTGCTCAGCGATAACGTGGCCTACTTCGTGACCAATAACCGCGGCAAGTTGATGCTGATTCTCAGCGACTTTCAACAACCCGGTGTATACGCCAATTTTACCGCCAGGCAGTGCGAACGCGTTCACTTGTTCATCATCAAAAACAACGACTTCCCATTGCCCGTTAAAAACACTCGCCGGAACTTGCGCGGTAATCGCGTTTGCAACACATTCTACGTAAGAATTTTGCACGGCCTTATTTGAAATTTTTAACTCTTCTTTCATACCAGTAAAAGCTTGATCGCCCATTTGCGCCAATTGGCTTTCAGAATAAAGTAGTACTTGGTTTCTTCCCGTCGGTGAGGTTGCGCAAGCTGTTAACGTGAGCGCTGCTGCCATCACTGCCGAGGCTGTGAATTTCAATTTCATGGTTAATCCTTTTAATAGCCAAACTTAATAGTACACGCAGTAAACACTGCAAAAAAACGCTATTTTGTTTAGGTGGTACGTTTATATGGCGATATTAGTATCAGATAGTGCTTATAAATAAAACTATACCTTTGCGGTAGACGTCTTACTTTTTTCCTTTAGATTTTAGACAGTAGAGCGCTAACACGATTATTTGAAATGTGTGGTTACAATTAGGCGAGTATGGCTTAAATACTTGTCTGTGTTATAGAAAAGTTACCCACCTTTGCCTATTTAATATTTGTGTCATAAACTGATTCTAATTTATACATAGAAGTTACATAAATTTTCTGGTGTACTAGTTCGTGAAATCACCGTTTTCCCTAATACTTTTCTCAGGAAGAAATGGAAAACTCTGAGATTTCTGAAACCTCGTAACGTACGACAAAAATACAAATAAAAAGGAAATCAAATGGCAGTGCGTAATAAGTTTAAATATGGATTACTCGCATTTTTAGTTTCAGCGGCACTTACGGGTTGTGGCCTTGACGGCGACGATGGGGCGCAAGGGGAAACTGGTGCACAAGGGCCACAGGGTGAGCAGGGTGAACCTGGTACAGACGGGAGCGATGGTAACGATGCATCAATCGGTATTGCTATGGACATTGTTGGTCGCGCATTTTTAGGTAATCAAACGGCTGCTGAAATTGTTCAGTATCATGCTGAAACCAGCACGATTTACGCAACCAATGGTGAAACCAATACCATAGCTATCATCGACGCGTCTGGTGTGAGTTCAGCCACTATGGCAGACCCAATTAACACCACTTCGCTTGCGCCTACCACTATTGCACTGCCAGCAGATATCAATGGTGTAGCGCTTGGTAGCCTTACCAGTATTGCCATAAGTGGTGACCTTATGGCGGTGGCGGTACCCGCAGCCGTTAAAACAGATAATGGTTTTGTACTGTTTTACAACGGGCTAGACAGTTCAGCACCTGCCTTCCTAGATTCGGTAGAAGTTGGTGCATTACCTGATATGGTTACCTTCACGCCAGACGGCGGAAAGGTATTGGTTGCAAACGAAGGTGAGCCGTCTGACGATTACACCGTCGACCCAGATGGTTCAGTTTCTGTTATTAATATTCTTGCAAGCGGTGAGCCTGAAGAAACTGGCACTACCGTGGGCTTTAGTGCGCTAAACGGCAGCGAAGCCGACTTGATGGCTCAGGGCATGATGTTCCCTAACCCAGCAGGGCGCACAATCAATGGCACTGCTATTACCTCATCTGTCGCTAAAGACCTTGAGCCTGAGTACATTACAGCAACCAACGATGTGGCTTATATCAGCCTTCAGGAAAACAACGGCCTTGCTATTTTAGATTTAGAAGAGCTAACGATAGATGTTGTAGGGTTAGGCACGAAATCGTGGGCTGGCCTTAATATCGACATACAAGAAGACGGTTCGGTTAGTTTTGGTCAATACACAGGGCTTTACGGTGTATATCAACCGGATACCATCGCTAACTTCACGTGGAAAGATGCTACGTTTATTGTGACAGCTAATGAAGGTGACGCACGAGAGTATTTCTTTGACGCGGCAGACGAAGCAGCCTGCACGGCAGCGGGTGGCGTAGACTTCGATGAAGATGATGGCTGTTTAGCTTACACCGACGAAGTCAAAGTAGAAGACCTGACGGCTGCTGCAAATTCTGAGTTAGCTATGCTTCAAGCTACTGGCGAAGCAGATGATCTACGCGTTACTTCAGCCATGGGCGATGCGGATGGCAATGGCGAGTATGACGCCGCGTACGCATACGGTGCCCGTTCATTTACCATTTGGGATCAAAACGGTTTAGTTGTTTATGATTCAGGTGATGACTTCGAGCGTATTACGGCTTCTGTGCATGGTGCGCAGTTTAATAACGGTGATGATGAAAACGAAGGCGATTCTCGCTCTGAGAATAAAGGACCAGAGCCAGAAGCACTCACCGTGGGCCAAGTTGGCGATCGCACTTATGCGTTCATCGGTACAGAGCGCATGGGCGGTATTTTCGTCTATGACGTTACCAACCCCTACGACGTTCAGTTTGCAGAGTATGTGATTAACCGTGACCTTACAGAAGGCCTAACTGCTGATGACGTGATTGGCGACCTTGCTCCTGAGAGCCTGGTATTTGTCAGCGCAGAAGACAGCCCTAGTGGTGTGCCGCTGTTAGTGGTAGGTAATGAAGTAAGCGGTACAGTAACCGTTTGGCAAATCAACCAACTATAACTTGTCGCTTAAACGAGATAAGAAAACCCGCTTCATGAAGCGGGTTTTTTATTGGCTTTTCACAAACGCCTCAGCATTGCCGAGGCATTGTTTGTACGTTTTATTAGTACTTAGCGGTAACGCCTACAATTAAGTCTGAGATAGTGGTAGGGGCAACCTCGTCATCAGTTTGGAATGTGAGGCTGTAACCCAAGTCTGACGGGTCTGCGCGTGACATACCGTGATAAATACCCGCACGCAATAAAATGTCATCACTGTAATCCATAAAAAAGTTTGCGCTTGGTAGGACTTCAGTGTAGCTGCCACCGCCTTCAATACGCTCTACAACCGAATCGTCTTCAACTAGCGTTAATGTACCAAGCTCACCTTCAATAACTTCAAAAGCGCTTCTAAAACCAATAGACGTAACCTCAGTATTTACAACGCGTACGCCAAAGTTACCACGAATAAACTTGCCCTACATTTCTGTATTGTAGTTCGCCATTGCCCATAAGGCCAAGCCCGATGAAACCAATAGCTGGTTTAGACATTATCTTTTCCTCTTCTTTAAATTTCTAAAGGTTCGATACAACCTTGTCACCATTGGTATCAGCTAGTCGTTTACTTGCAAGCTGCTATAAGTTCATGACTACTGTTATTACCAATTTTGTAATTTAATCCTGTTTCTACCTTGCCAATTTGTCAACCAGTAACAGGGGAAAGGTCATTTTTTTGTAAATATTTTGTCGAGGAAGGGAGGGGGAAGATAATGTATTTTCTGCCTATTTATTGTGTGCCAATCTAAATAAGTATTAATTTTCATGTTCTTAGGTTTTTAGCGTAGCGAATTTTGAACTGATTTTGAAATAGAGTGCGGGGGGAGAATTGACGGAAACAGATTTTAAACTGAATAATCCCATTTTGGTGTTTTATTGGTCAGATCAATTTTGTTGAGGTACTGATATGCCGCTGAAAGTGGGTTTGGGTACGTTAGCTATGGTTACACTGAAAGAGGATTGAGGTAAGCTATAGGTCATAAAACGCCGTCGCTACCCCTGTGGAGGTAAGAGAGCGGTAAATTGCGCGAGTAGCAGTGCGTTCAGGACACACAGTAACGCAATGCTCAATACACGTGTGGTATTAACTAATAGTAGAGAATGCTTATGTCTCAGCAAGTTGTGATTAGCGGTGTTGGTGTATGGCACCCTAAAGACAGTGTTACGAACGAAGAATTAGTAGATAGTTATAACGCTTACGTTGATGCGTTTAACGAAGACAATAAAGCCCAGATAGACGCAGGTGAAATCGCCGCGATGCCTTACTCAAGTGCCGAGTTTATTGAAAAGGCATCAGGTATCAAAAGCCGTTACATTTATCAAAAAGAGGGTGCGCTTGATATTAAGCGAATGAAGCCGAAAATCTCCCCCCGTGGCGATGATGAGCTTTCGCATCAAGCTGAAATTGCCGTTGAAGCCGCTAAGCTAGCATTAGCATCGGCTAATCTAGAAGCAGCGGATATAGACGCGGTAATTGTATCGTGTGCTTACACGCAACGCGCTTATCCTGCTATTGCCATTGAGGTTCAAGAGGCGTTAAACATTGAAGGTTTTGGCTTTGATATGTTGGTAGCCTGTTCAGCGGCCACCTTCGGTATGCACCGGGCCTACGAGATGCTTTGTGCGAAAAATGCGTCGCGGGTATTGGTTATCAACCCTGAGCTAGTTTCCCCACAAATCAATTATACAGATCGCGACAGCCACTTCATTTTTGGCGACGTCGCAACGGCTACCGTATTGGAGCTAGCTGAAACCGCTAAAAGCGAGCACGTTTACGATGTGCTAAGCACCAAAGCGCTGACCAAGTTTTCCAACAACATCCGGTCAAATTTTGGTTACATGACCCGCGCAGAAGATGTTGACCCCTACGGACCTGATAAGCTGTTCCACCAAGCTGGGCGAAAGGTGTTTAAAGAAGTATGCCCAATGGCTGCAGCACATATAGAAGCGCACTTGGCAAGTCATGATCTTACCCCGGAGGGGGTGAAACGCTGGTGGCTACACCAAGCGAATATTAATATGAACACCTTAATCTGCAAAAGGTTGCTAGGTCGAGACGCCGATCGTACTGAAGCACCTATCGTGTTAGATGAGTTTGCCAATACCGCGTCTGCAGGTTCTGTTATTGCTTTTGGCTTAAATCACGAAGATTTGGTTAGCGGCGATGTGGGTGTACTTTGTTCGTTCGGCGCTGGCTACTCAATTGGATCGTTGGTTATTCGTAAAAGGTAATCAACTAGCGTAAAGGGAAGTTCTGCGCGTTATCGGGTGCAATGAATACAGAGACGGTGCGCGCGGCTGCTGTTGTAGTTCTCATTACAATGATAATAAGGGTGAGATAAAAGGATGATTTCAGATATAGGCTATGGGTTAAATAGTCTGGCGCACTTAGCCCTTTTATTATTGTTATTAACAGTACGAAAGCCTGGCGTGGCCAAGCATCTTTTGGTGCTGGCCACGGCCGCTACAACGCTGTGGTCCACCAGCCTGATAACCTCTCTTTTCGGGCCCATCTCGCTTAGTTGGTTGTTAAGTGCAGATGTGCTTAAACAGCTAGTGTGGCTATTGTTTTTAGCGGGCTGTTTGCAAAGTAGCTTTAATCGCTTTTCCGATGTATTAAAACGCCCGGTTACGTTAATTATTGTAGCGCCGGCTCTTCTTGCGCTTCTTACTCCTTACTTGTTAGCGGTAAACCCGGCCTGGAGCTTTCTAGTACTTATTGTACTTTCCTTAGAAGTACTGGTTCTGCTAGAAGTGGTTTACCGGCAAGCTGGCAGAGAGAAGTGGGCGTTTAAGCCTCTCATTATTTATCTTGGCGCTACCAACTTATTCGAGTTTGTTACCTACGCCAATGCAACTATGGTTAATCAGGTAGAAATTGGCTATATCGCTGCGCGAGGTTATATCTATTTTTTATTGATGCCGCTATTGGTGATTTCTATCAGACGTATCCACCATTGGGGAATCGATATATTTATCTCCCGAGACGTTGTTCTACACAGCTCACTTTTATTAGTGGCAGGCGGCTACTTGTTTGTGATGGCGGTGGTGGGATACGCGATTAACTATTTAGGGGGGAACTGGGGCGCGACGGTTCAAATTATACTGGTGGTGATGTCTTTTGCCCTATTGGCAACGGTGTTTTTGTCGAATGCCTTTCGAACAAAAATTAAAGTATTTATTACTAAACATTTTTTCGCCAACCAATTTGATTACCGCGTTGAATGGGTGAAGCTCACTCAGTGGCTTACTCGCGCTGGAGATACGTCGCCGCAGGTGTATCACGCGGGTCTAACTGGCGTACTGAATGCCATTCAATACGAGTCGGGGTTGCTGTTTAAAGTGACTCAAAACGGTTACGAATGTGTGGCTGAAGCGTCACCTGTTGCAAATAATGGCAATATACACACGACACTTGATGTGCTGGCCCACTACAGCGATAAGAATGGTTGGATAATTGACACAGACGCTTATCTTGTAAAGCCCTTTGACTATGAGGGTCTCAATCTAGACCGCGAGGCGTTAAAAAAATGGGGCTATCAACTTTTTGTCCCTTTTTTGAAAGACGGTGGGTTATGGGGCTTCGCCGTACTTGCATCGGGAGATAAAGAAAAGATTAGTCTAAATTGGGAAGTTAAAGACTACTTGACGGCGGTATCGGAGCAGGTGGGTACGTATGTGCAGCACCACGAGGCTGCACAGGTGGTAGCCGAGAACGCTCAATTCGCTGCATTCAACCGTATGTCTGCATTCGTCTTGCACGACTTAAAGAACGTGCTGGCCCAGGTTGATTTAATTTTAGCCAATGCTCAACAACACAAACACAACCCAGAATTTATCGACGATACGTTCGAAACATTGGAGCACACCAAGGCGAGAATGGAGAAAATGCTCAAACAGCTGACAGATAAAAAAGCGGTAGAAGAGGGCGTGAATTCAGAGTTTTTACTTTCCGATATTGCCAATGATGTTGTAGAAAACCGCTGTATGGGGTTAAGCCCAACTCCTTCTGTACATATTGTCAGAGAGCGCACTGTGATGGTGGATAGGGAAAAGGTAGCAAACGTGCTTTATCACCTTATCAGTAACGCTCAGCAGGCTACTGCAGATGACGGTGAAGTTGATGTGGTTATTACAAGTAATTCCGATGATAATACGCAGCTCGTCATGATAGAAGACAACGGAATAGGCATGGATAACGAGTTTATTGAAACGCGTTTGTTTAAACCGTTTGATACCACCAAAGGCAATGCTGGCATGGGAATTGGCGCCTATGACGCGAAAACCTACATAGAATCAATTGGTGGTAAACTGACTGTGCAAAGTGAACCTGGTCGCGGTAGCTGTTTTACGCTGTATTTTCCGATAGGATAGAGATTATCAGTGACAAGGCCGTAGTAGACACGGGTCAGTCCCCGTGCCCTTAATGGATGAAGTATAATAATAGGATGATGAAATGACCGATACCATTTTGGTAGTAGACGATGATTTAGGTATTCAAAAGCAGCTTAAATGGAGCCTTACCGATTACAATGTTGTTTTTGCTGATGATCATACGTCTGCCATAGCTCAGCTACGTCGTTTTGAACCTAAAGTTGTCACCCTGGATTTGGGGTTGCCACCAGACCCGGCAAACGCGTCTGAAGGGTTGAGAATTCTTCACGACATCATTTCATTAGCGCCGCGCACCAAAGTTATTGTTGTAACGGGCAATAACGACAAACAGCATGCGCTTAAAGCGATAGATTTTGGTGCCTATGACTTTTACCAAAAGCCCGTAGATTCTGACACTATAAAGCTGTTAGTTCACCGCGCGCTTAATCTAGCTAAGTTAGAGCATGAAAATAGTATTCTTGCTCGCACCCGCTCGGGAATGTCTCGCATAGTCGGTAACAGCGAAGCCATTCAGAAAGTCGTACGTCGCGCAGAGAAAATTGCTAACACTGACATTAGTACTCTTTTACTTGGCGAAAGTGGCACAGGTAAAGAGGTATTCGCGCGCAGTATTCATGAACATAGCCCAAGAAGAGACAAGCCATTTGTAGCTATTAACTGTGCATCTATCCCTGAAAACCTTTTGGAAAGTGAACTGTTTGGTTATGAAAAAGGCGCCTTTACTGGGGCTAATAAAACCACGCTCGGTAAAATAGAAACAGCGCAGGGCGGCACCCTGTTTTTAGACGAAATTGGGGATATGCCCATTGGCCTTCAGGCTAAAATGCTTCGCTTTTTACAAGAACGGGTCATAGAACGGGTTGGGGGGCGTAACGAAATACCCGTGGATATTCGGGTAATCTGTGCTACTCACCGGGACTTACAAAAAATGGTGGCAGAGGAAACCTTCAGGGAAGATTTATATTATCGGGTAGGGGAAATGCCGATCCTGATCCCGCCGCTTCGTGAACGTGACCAAGATATTATTCTCTTAGCTCGAACCTTTCTCAATATTTACAGAGAAGAGTTTAAAGCAAAGGCAAAGAGCTTCTCTGAGTCTGCAGTGAACGCTATGCTGGGACACAAATGGCCTGGCAATATTCGCGAGATGCAAAACAAATTAAAATCAGCGGTAATTATGGCTGAAGGAACCGTTATTCAGCCTGACGACTTAGGCTTAATGCCGGTTGATGCTCAAAATGAGCCTGAAACTCTTAATCTGCGTGAAGTTAGAGAGATTGCCGAAAGTCGCGCTATTCGCAAAGCCTATCAAAAAGCGGAAAAAAACATGTCGAAAACCGCCGAATTACTTGGTGTAACCCGGCCAACACTTTATTCGCTGATCGACAAATACCACATGGAAGACATTAAAAGCAGCGACTAGCAAGCCGCTTGTAGTACCGGTGAGAGGAGCTTCCACCGGTACTAAAAACAAACATCTAGCCTTGTTGCTAGATAACAAATTGGCAGTGAGGTTCAGATAAAATGTCATGGCCGCTGTAAGTAACTTCAACCACCACACTATGCGGGCTACGTTCAACATAAATGACGCTGCCACATAGGTTACAGACGTGGTGGGTTTCACCATTTGCTTCGTGTAAAGTGGCTAACGCTGACGGTGCGCAATCTATCAGTAGTTGCTCTTTTGAAACCGTTACACGAAGCGTACGTGTATCTGCGAGAGACAAGGTTTCATTGTCGGCATCACGTTCATCAATGTGGTCAACTTCATATTGAATAGCTTGGCAATTACAACTTCCTCTATACATAATGCTAGACCTCTACTGCTTATTATCGAGGGTATCAGGCCACTGAATGCTTGCGATGTTGTTAAATGATGTCGCAATTCTGGAGCCAGTAAAATTAAATTTTTCATCTATTGGCGTGCGGTTCTTAAAGTCTGTATCAAGGGTCTCAATAACACCTACCCAACCGTTTCTTCCGGAGAGTTTTGATGCATACAGCGCGTAGTCAATAACGGCGAACGTGCGTTCCCATGCCACATCGGAGTTGTCTTTCTTATCAGGAGAAAGTAGCGAGAACCCTATGCTGCAGGTAATTTTTATGGGCTTGTCTAAGCCGATATCAAACGGCGTACTTGCCACCATTTCCCGGCAACGCTCGGCAAGTTCGGGAAGCTCTTCTCGATTAGACTGTCTGCATACCACTAAAAACTCTTCTCCGCCCCAACGGATAATGAGATCGGTTTGTCTAAACACATTTTTTAAAACCTGAGCAAAAGACGACAGCACTTTATCACCAGCAATATGGCCATAATCGTCGTTAATACGTTTAAAATGATCAATGTCTATCAGGAGGCAAAGTAAATCTTGCTTTGCCTTATCGGTAGTAGGGCTTTGGCGTGCAGAAAATTGACTTCGCCTAATTTCTCCAGGTAGCTGAGACTCGAGGTAGTGTCTGTTGTACAAACCGGTTAATGGGTCTCGCAAGCTAACTTCTTCAAGGGTTTTGTAGGCGGCTTGGAGCTCCTCATTCTTTTTGTGAAGATCAAGGGTTTGTTGACGAACTTCGCGGCGTAAAATAATGGTTTGTCGTCGCTGCTTGTATCTACTCCACACTAAAAAGGTTAACAGCATTACCGCTAGCGACACGCTCCAGACAAGTGTGGTTTGCAACTTCTCCCTTTCTGCTTGGGCAAGTGCTAGCTGTTTTGACTCCTCTAGCTTTTCTAGCGTACGCGATTGCCTGATAAGCTCTATTTCAGCCTGAAGCCCTTCGATAGCCGACTTATTTTCAGAATCGAGTAAGACTTCACGTAACTGCTGGATTACAGATTGAATATCTAGGGCTTTTTTAAACTCGCCTAAGGATACGAAAGCACTAAGTTGCAACGATAAAAAGCTGAGCTGGCCGCGTAAATCCCGGCTTTTCCTTGCGTCAATAGTCCCGGACTTGGCTTCTGCTAACGCACGCTCAAAATCCTGTTCTTTCATGTAAGCCTGAGCCAGCGCCAAGCGACCATCAATCATGAGTTTGGCTTGCCCTGAAGAGCTTGCAAAGCGCATGGCTTCCATTAACAGCTCGCGTCCTTTAGTCGTCTCACCGTTTTCTACTAGGGCGCGGCCCATCAGCATTTTCGCTTCAGCGATAGCGCCCACATCGTTTGTCAACTGAAGAAGCTCAAGCCCCTCTTTGATGGCAACTGTTGCTTGCGCACTGGCGCCAGTTTTAAGTAAAAGGGCGCCGATACGGGTTTTAATAGTGCCAAGAAGACGCGGGTCAGTAGACCCTTCGATACTGTCGAAAGCATCCTGGTAATAGGTATGCGCAAGAGAGGCTTGGTTAAGAAGGCTGTAGATATCACCAATGCGCAGTAGCGAAAGACTCATTTCATTGGACATGCGATTTTCTCTGAAGAAATCGAGTGCTTGCTTTAAAGGTTCAAGGGCGACTTCAATCTGGTTTTGTTGCTGGCGGATAATGCCAAGCTCTAAATTCAGTTTGGCTTTTAGCAGGTCGTTGCGCTCAATGTGCGCGATAGACATAGCGCGACGTACATAGGTAAGGGCGGTGTCGTAGTTTGAAAGGTGTCGTTCCGAAGTCGCAAGCTGCAACAGCGTTGACGCCATCTTTTCCAGCTCACCTTCTGTGGTGTATCGCTCTAATGCTGCGTTGAATATCGCTTTGGATACTTCAAAGCGCGAAGCATTTTGAAGCAGTTCTCCTAGGCTTGAGAACATATCTGCAGGCATGTGCTGCTGCTGAAGCGCTTGCTCTAGAAGGAGAAGTGCCTTGGTGTCTGCGTTGGCATATTGTTTTGCGTGTAACAGCGATTCAACGTCGGCGAACTCCTTATCAAAAATCGTTAACGCTTTTACCGGGTTAACATGAGCAAAGTGCACAGCAACGAGTAGGGCACACATGAGCACGCGCAATGTGCTAAATCCTTCACGGCCCATTTGGCTCTATCTCCTATACAGTGACTAAGTTTGCTGTTGCAGAATATTTCAGCAGGCTGTTTCCGTAGCAATACTATAATAATGGAGGATAAAACGAAAAAAATACGTATATGGATCTATACTTTAGTCTAATTTTTGGTGCTGTTCGTTAATCCACTCCCGAATCAATGCAGACTTTGCTTTTCCTGTCCTAGCGGCTAACTCGGCAAGCATATCAATACATTGTGGTGTCAAAGTAAAGGTAGCATGACGCATACCTTGTACTTTGTCTGGCTTTTTAAGCGGCACAACACAATTTGCTGCCGTGGCTTTACTGTTTTCTTCCGTTGACTGCTTGCTAGCGAAATCCACTTTACCCTGTGCGTAAAGTAAGGCGTCATCGATAAAGTCTTCAACCGTACGAAGATTGGGCTTAGCTAATGGCTTCGACTTTTTTAGGTTGAGCAAACTCATAAGCATCCTCCATTTTGCCAGCCAATAGCTCTTCAAATAATGTTCTGATTTCGGTTGCTGCTTTGCCTTCAGGTTCGCTCTCTATCACCGACTGTCCCGATTCTTCAGAATCGTCGTACATGTTGCGGCTAAACGTTACCGCGTTTAATACCGGAATGCCAAATGAGCGGCAGACTTCTTTTGCCTCCAAAATGCGGCTAGCTAGACTTGGTAAAGAGGGGCACTGGGTGATCACAAACGCCGCGTTCATTTTAGGGTTTACCATTTTACAGGTAGATAAAATGTCTTCCATGTGCGGTACCGTTTTCAAGTCCCGTCTTTTCGGCCTTAAGGGGATGAGGATATGGTCAGCAACAGCCATCGACGAGCGCAGGGCCAAGTTATCTTGCCCACCACAGTCGATGACTACGTAATCATAGTGCTGACGTAGACTTAGTAATTCGTTGCGAATTTTTCCATAAAGTTGGACACAGTTAATTTCTGCAAGGCGAGGGTTGGCTTTGCGTTCCTGAATCCAGTCTGAGGTGGTCCGTTGAGGATCGCAGTCCACCATTAATACCTTGGCACCTTTTTCGGTGCGAAGATATACGGCAATGTTTTGTGCCAAGCAACTTTTACCGCTGCCGCCTTTTTCTCCACCAACTAGAATAATCATGGTGATAACCCTCGAATGTCGCTTTACATTAAAAATTTGCGCTACCAATAGTCCGTAATTACGCTTGCAAACGTACTTACCTTCGAATCAAAGCATAGGCAGGGTAGGCGTTAACTTCAGCATCAAAATCGATATTAACGAATGTAGGGCGATACCTATTGATTTGTGCTCTAACTCATTCTAGGCTTCTAAGCCTATAGAAAGTTTACAATTACTATTTCTAACGAGAGGTTGTTATGTCAGAGAGTCGCTTTACTTCAAAAGAAGGCCAAAAAGTCCCGAGTGTTTCATTTCAGTGTCGAGAAGGCGATGCGTGGGTAACGAAAACGACAGAAGCGCTATTTTCTGGCAAAAATGTTGTAGTGTTCTCACTTCCTGGCGCGTTTACGCCAACCTGTTCTTCTACGCATTTACCTCGCTACAACGCGCTGGCGAAAAAGTTTGCCAAACACGGTATTGATGACATCGTGTGTATGTCGGTAAACGATACGTTTGTAATGAATGCGTGGGCTGCTGATCAAGAGGCTGATAACATTACGGTTATCCCCGATGGTAATGGCGAGTTTACTGACGGTATGGGAATGCTGGTGGATAAGGCCGATTTAGGCTTTGGAAAACGAAGCTGGCGTTATTCTATGCTGGTGAAAGACGGTGTGGTAGACAAAATGTTTATCGAACCAGACGTTGCTGGCGACCCCTTTGAAGTGTCGGATGCCGATACTATGTTGGCTTATATCGCCCCAGAAGAGCAAAACAATCCACCGGTTTCAATTTTAACTAAACCCAGTTGCCCGTTCTGCGCAAAAGCCAAAGCCTTGCTTGATGAAAAAGGCTATGAGTACGAAGAAATTGTGCTGGGTAAAGGTGCGTCACTCACAAGCCTAACGGCTATTAGTGGCCGTGAAACCGTGCCTCAGGTATTTATTGGTGGGAAGCATATTGGTGGCTCTGACGACCTAGAGGCTTACTTTAGCTAACCCAACTTGTGTTTTAATCGTCACAAAAACGGGAGCATGTTAATATGCTCCCGTTTTTTATTGAAATTCCATAGCGGAGAAAAATGGTGTCGTTGAAGTCTTTTGTAAAAATGCTTGCGTGTTGTATTGCGCTAGCTAGTGCCAATAATGCGCTGGCCCAAAATAATGAAATAAAAGAGTCGCAGGCGCAGTTTAAAGCTTTTTACGAGAAAGAGTGGGGGCAAACCCAGCCTTGTAGGGAAACCGCGCTTAACCGTTTTTCTGTGTGTAGCAATGTGTTGCGCAATGAAGGCAACGGGCCTTTTATGCTTACCAACAGCGCAAGTGACAAGGTCGCTGTGTTAATTCACGGGCTAAGCGACTCTCCCTTTTTCATGCGTGAAATAGCAAATATCTTATTCGAACAAGGTTTTACCGTTGTGGTGCCGTTACTACCCGGCCACGGCAAGCGTGACGCGGATGACGACATGTCTGACTGGGATTTGGCTGAACGTTGGCAGAGTCATGTTGATGAAATCATAACATTAGCTGACAGCATGGGTGACACACTCATTGTAGGAGGGTTCTCTACGGGTGGCGCGCTTGCAGTAGAACACTATTTGGACGGGGCGGATAACATAGACGGCTTAATGTTGTTTTCAGGGGCTCTTGCACTATCCGATAACGCTGAAGGCATGTCGCGTATTTGGGGTATTAAGCTATTAGCTAAAATGATAGACGGAAGCTACGTGACACATGGGCCAAACCCTTACAAATATCCTAACGTAGCAGGGTTCGCTGGGCTAGAGCTAATGGATTTAATTAATACAATTCGCGAAAAGATAGAAGAAGGTAACAATATTGAGGTGCCCTTATTTGCAGCCCATTCTCAAGCCGATGTCACTACGCCTATTGCGGGTGTTGAAGGGTTGATGGATGCTAGCAAAGGGCCGAATACGTTTTTCGTTATTGATGAGTCTTATTCACTGTGCCATGCTGACTTAGTCGTTAATTCCACTTTACTGAACGACATGAATTTCAATGCTAACATGGTTAACCAGCAAGAAGAATGCGCGGTGCCTAAAGCAAACCCATTGTTTTCTACTATGCGCTTTATGCTAACCGATTACTTGAATCAGTTTTAAAATAAGACGAACGGGCCCTGCGCACAGAGTTTACCGGGGCCTTTTAACGCGCTATTATTTAAGCTGCAAATAGCAACTATAGCCACCTTCTTGTAAAGTGGTATTACTGAAAGCAGGTAAACCTAAAAAGGTACAGCACAGTTTTATGCCCATAAAACCTAGGCAACAAGGTCAAAAACGCGTGAGTTTGGCCGCTTTTATGCTCTTTTTAATGATGTCCCTTGTGTCGTCAGGGAATGCTGTATCTTTTGAAACGTCATCTCATTTGCATAATCAAAACTTTTCAATGTCAGAAATGGCAACGAAGCCTGTACCTTCGGACCTTTCTCAACACGAGGCCGATGCATCGCATTGTCAGCATCAGGGGATGCTAATGCGCGAAATAGCAAAGGAGCAGAAATTGGATGCCTCGTTGGAAGAAGCAACCATGGCACAAAATGCTGATATGTCTTGTTGTAATGACGAGTGTCAGTGCCCCACTGATCACTGTTACAACTTTAGCGCTACAGCACTGTTACAGCCGCTCATGGAAGCTGAAGTAACGGTCAACAGAACGGCTGCCTTGTCGTTTGTTTCGCAGCAATACAAAACTCTTCATTTCGGGCAGTTTCGCCCACCTAAAACCCTTTTCGCAGCATAGATCTATCTCGCGTTTGCGACCCTTGCCCGAAACACTAGTGAAGTGACGTGGGTGAAAGGCCTTCGCAAACACTGTTTGTCTATGTAATGCGCTTTTAGTGTCTTGGCCCTTCGCTATTAAAAAAGCTTATATTTATAACGCTTAATAGTTGGCTTTCACAACGCGCATTGCACCTGAAAAGAAATATTCACATGAGTAATTTATTGGTAACCCCAAAAGTCCATCTGGTTTTTGGCACATGTTCAAAACTACGGGGCCTGTACGCTCAATATACGCTGCTTTTCTCGCTATTAGTGTGTCTGTGTTCGATAGGGTTTTCTAAGATAGCCACGGCCGATACCTTTAGTTTAGAGCAAGCGGTTCAGTTGGCCATTCAACACGACCCCTTGCTAAAAGGGAATGCCTATCGTGAGCAAGGGTTTAAAGCAGACGCAGATGCAGCGTCTTATTGGTCTAACCCGCAAATGTCTGTATCGATGCAAAACTTACCTACAGATGGGTTTGCAATTGACCAAGAGCCCATGAGTCAAATTAAAGTAGGGTTTAAACAACAGCTGCCCCGCGGTGATGAAAACCACTATAGCCAAAAAAAATATCAGGTGATGGCGAGCAAAGTCGGCAGCTATGCCAAGTGAAACCATACCCCATGAAATGCGTCACGGTGAGCATGACGCAACAAGCGGCCATAACAGTGAAAGTGGCCCACAACGCGAGGGCAATAGCGACACCAAGGCAATGAATCACAAAGAGCACATGCACCATGATTGAGTCAGTCATTCGCTGGTCGGTAAATAACCGCATTATGGTGCTGCTAAGCGCGATTGTGCTGAGCATTGCTGGAGTATGGGCAGTAAAAAACACCCCGGTCGATGCCATACCTGATCTGTCAGATGTTCAAGTTATTGTTAAGGTAAGCTACCCGGGGCAGTCGCCACAGGTAGTGGAAGATCAAGTGACATTTCCGCTTACGTCTGCGCTCATGTCCGTACCCGGCGCTCAGACAGTTCGTGGTTATTCTTTTTTTTGGTGATGCTTACGTTTACGTCATTTTCGATGACGATACGGACATGTACTGGGCGAGAAGTCGCGTTTTAGAGTACTTAAGCCAAGCGTCATCTCAACTTCCGCCGGGTGTAACGCCGCAGCTAGGGCCTGATGCGACGGGCGTAGGTTGGGTGTATATCTATGCCTTAGAAAATGACACTAGTCAGCCTAACGCACTGGATGCCGGGGAGTTAAGAGCACTGCAAGACTGGTTCTTAAAGTTTGAACTGCAGTCTGTACAAGGTGTGTCAGAAGTTGCCTCGGTGGGCGGCATGGTGAAGCAATACCAGGTTATTGTCGACCCGGAAAAATTGCGCGCTTATAACATTATGCCTTCTATGATTGAACTTGCGCTAGCGCGAGGCAATCGCGCGACGGGCGCGTCGGTCGTTGAAATGGCCGAAGCGGAATACATGGTTACTGCGCAAAGTTATATTCAAAGCATAAACGATATTAAACGGCTGCCTACTGGGGTTATCAAAGATGGTGTGAGTATAACCATTAACGATGTTGCCCACGTCGTCGAAAGCCCTTTAATGCGAAGGGGTGTGGCGGAACTTAATGGTCAGGGCGAAACTGTGGGCGGTATTATCGTTATGCGTTATGGCGAAAACGCGAAAGCCACTATCGACGCCATAAAAACGAAGCTCGAGGCATTAAAGGCAGGCTTGCCAGAGGGCGTTAATATTGTCCCTGTGTACGACCGCTCCACGCTTATCGATAAATCGGTAGAAACGCTCTCGAATAAGCTAATGGAGGAGCTGCTGGTAGTTGGCGCGGTTTGTGCCCTCTTTTTATTCCATTTGCGCTCGTCTGTTGTAGCGCTAATAAGCTTACCTATTGGCATACTCGCCGCGTTTATCGTAATGAAACTACAGGGGCTTAACGCCAACATTATGTCGCTGGGGGGAATTGCTATTGCGATAGGCGCTATGGTGGATGGGGCCATCGTAGTCGTTGAAAACCTGCATAAACATATTCATCAACACGCAATTTCAAGTAAACAAAAGTCGCTAAAGCCAATGCCGCTTAGCGCAGCGAAACGGTGGGAGTTAGTCATAAGGTCAACATCAGAAGTTGGGCCTGCGCTGTTCTTTTCGCTGCTTATTATTACGGTGTCGTTTATTCCTGTCTTTGCGTTAGAAGCACAAGAAGGGCGACTATTTGCCCCCCTTGCATTCACCAAGACTTATGCCATGGCAGCGGCTGCAGCGCTAGCAGTAACGCTAGTGCCCGTACTGGCGGGTTACTTTGTCCGGGGTAAGATACGTTCAGAAGCGGAAAATCCGGTCAATCGTACGTTAAGCAACCTCTATAAGCCGGTGTTAACGCGCCTGCTTCATTATCCGCTAGCTACTGTTGCGGGCGCTATATGCCTGCTGGTTTCAATGTATTGGCCACTAAGTCATTTAGGTAGTGAATTTATGCCTGAATTAGATGAAGGTGACCTGATGTACATGCCCACCACGTATCCGGGAATTTCGGTGGGTAAAGCCAGAGAAGTTTTACAGCAAACAGACAAGCTCATAGCAACGTTACCCGAAGTGGAAAGCGTATTTGGAAAGGTAGGGCGAGCGGATACTGCTACTGACCCTGCGCCACTCACTATGATTGAGACCTTTATTCAGTTAAAGCCGAAAGCTGAATGGAGAGACGGCATGACAACAGAGAAACTTAAAGAAGCGCTTAATGCACTGGTACAGTTTCCCGGGCTCACTAATGCATGGGTCATGCCTATCAAAACCCGAATCGATATGTTGGCGACAGGAATTAAAACCCCGGTGGGGATTAAAATCGCCGGGCCTGATTTGGCGGGAATTGAAGCCATAGGTAAAGATATTGAAATGCAGCTAAAGGACGTACCTAACACCGCTTCGGTATACGCAGAGCGGGTGGTGGGCGGTCGCTACGTTAATATTGATATCGACCGCCAATTAGCGGCGCGCTATGGTCTTAGCATTGATGATGTCCACAGTATTCTGGCCAGCGCTGTAGGTACAAAAGTGGTAACTCAGTCTGTAGAAGGGCGCGAGCGCTTTCCCGTTAGCATGCGATTTTTGCAGCACTATCGCGATACACCTGAATCCTTGTCGTCAATGCCCTTTGTAACACCGAGTGGCGCTCATATTACGTTAGGGGATATTGCCAAGGTTCGAATAGCAGATGGCCCTGCCGCAATTAAAAGCGAGAATGCGCGTCTAAACGGGTGGGTTTATATTGATATTGCTTCTGACTCAGCCACAGGTATAGATTTAGGGGGGTATGTTGAGCAGGCTAAAGCGCATTTGCAGAAACACCTTAAATTGCCGCCGGGCTACTCCATTTCCTGGGCGGGCCAGTTTGCTTATTTAGAACGGGCGAAAGCCAAGTTATCGCTGGTTATTCCAGCAACGCTAGCCATTATTTGCTTGCTATTATACTTAGCCTTTAAACGTTTGCGCGACGTGGCACTCATATTAGCAACCCTCCCTCTAGCCCTTGTGGGTAGCGTCTGGCTGCTGTACTTCCTTGATTTTAATCTGTCGGTAGCCGTGGGCGTTGGATTTATTGCGCTAGCAGGCGTTGCGGTAGAGATTGGGGTAATTATGTTGGTCTATTTAAAACAATATGTTGAAGATGCCCTCGCTAAGCATGAGGAAGGCATCATGTCGAATAGTCGAAATGACGCTAACGGCGATACTGAAACTGGTCGCGATAATGATAGAGCAATCGATGCATCCCTAGCGCATAGAGACTGCGTGGTCAGAAGTGCAATCGTACACGCTGCGTCGGCAAGACTTCGTCCCGTCATGATGACGTCTTTGTCTATTATTGCGGGTCTGTTACCGGTTGTTTACGCATCGGGCACCGGTAGTGAAGTAATGCAGCGTATTGCAGCGCCAATGGTGGGCGGTATGGCAAGTGCGTTGGTGTTAACGCTTTTGGTATTACCATGCGTGTTTTACTTAAGCATAACCCGCGGTAGAAAGCGCTAAATAAATGCAAAGGGAAGCGCTTATGGCTTCCCTTTGGTTAAATTGCTATTTATAGCAGGGGGCTGAAAAGGTGTTAGTGCGCTGCCGCATAGTCTTCCACCTGCTGCCATACGCGCAGAAGGTTTCCGCTTAATATTTTTTCAATATCAATACGGCTGTAGCCTCTATCCAGCAAACCTTGAACTAAGTTTGGAAAGCTCGCCACGTCTTTAAGCCCAATTGGCAGCGAGTCGCCCACGCCGTCGTAGTCAGACCCAATGCCCACGTGCTCAACACCTATTAGCTTTACAACGTGGTCAATGTGGTCAAGCACTTCATCTAACGTGGAGTAAGGATAAGGTACTTCCTTACGGTAGGCTTTTTCAAAGTTCTCAAGTTTAGGGCTATCTTCCCCTTCTTTTTCAATCAACGCTTTACGGGCAGCTGATAGGCCTCTTCGCCATTCACCGGCCTCTTTTGATACAAAACTAGAGCCAAAGTTAATCATGATAACGCCGCCATTCTCACCTAGCTTTTTAATCATGTCGTCGTTCATATTGCGCTCGAAACCCGGGGTAAAACGGCGAAGCGATGAATGCGACGCAATAACCGGCGCTTTTGTTAGCTCAATGACTTGGTAAAAGGCATCGTCAGACACATGAGAAATATCTAACATAATGCCGATGTTATTCATTTCTCCCACTAGCGCTTTGCCAAATGGGCTCAGTCCTTTCCACTTTCTACGCAGGTCATAAGAGGAATCTGAAATGTGATTAGCCTGGCTGTGAGCAAGAGTAATGTAGCGTATGCCGCGCTCGTAAAAGGCATTTAAGTTTGCTAAATCACCTTGAATAGGTGAGCCGTTCTCCATGCCCATTGGCAACGAAATGAGGCCTTTTTCAAACTGCGCTTTTACGTCAGAAGGGCTTTTGGCAATGGCAAATTTATCAGGCGCTCGCGCAACAATCGCTTCTACTGAGTCGATAAGTTCATGAGCGAGCTGTGTAGACTCTGGAGAGTTATCTAAGCTTGCTGGTACGTAGATACTCATAAAAGGGGCGTTTAAACCGCCCGCAACGGCACGCGGGTAGTCAAAATCGCCGTCTTCAGTTGCGTTGGTTACATCCACCCATTTTTCTTTAACGCGGTAAGGTACGTCAATATGACCATCTACAATAATGGTTTCCTTCGCGATATTTACCGCTCGTTCAGAGGCAGAGTAGGTCGGTGTTTCTGCCAGTGCGGTGTGTGAAGCAAAAAGCGCAGAGATAACTAATGCGCAAGATGAAAGTGGGAAGCGCCCCTTCATAGAAAGTCCTTATTTTGTTTTTAATCGCTTAGGCCTTCAGCCCCTAAAATGAATAGCAACTAGAGACTAAAGGATAATTCATACCGCGACAATAGGCTTTCGTTTCCCCTTCATTGCTCGCGTAATTCTTCAAATTCGTCGGAATTGCTCATTTTTAGAGCGCTTGGGCTCATTCACTTAAAGTTTACATTGCAATAAAAATTTAAAACTTGTTATGGTGAAGACTGCGTGACTTCATTGCGCGAATACGGGATACTCCCAAGCGCTCCGCCAACTATCGATGGATAATATACATCAGCGCGGCCGACGTAATTTTTTAGTGGCACCCGCTCTTCTCACATAATTAAGCCGGGGCCACAGCTAACAAGTATGAGAAATAAATATGGCTATTAACTTTGTACCGCTAGATAAAGAAAAGCATAAAGACCTAAAGGTTGCGGTAAACACTTCTTTCAGCTTTGCTAAAAATACACACCTTGCAGCAGCAACAATCCGTGAGTTCGCACAACTAGCAGCAACTATGCCGCTTGTTTTCATTGAAGACACGAATGCTAAGCGCCACCACGTAGTTACTATGCTTGGTATGGAACAGGGTCAAAACCTTTTCCTAACTGGCGACAGCTGGAAAGGTCCTCACGTTCCAATGAACATCCTTCGCTACCCGTTCGACGTACGTCCTGACGGCGACAAGCTTGGTGTTTACATCGACGAAAACTCTGATCTTATTTCTGATGAAGGCCAAGCGCTATTTACAGAAGCTGGCGAAGCAAGTGAATTCCTAGACAACCGTCAAAAATTCCTAGCAGACCTTGCAAACAGCGAAATGCTAACACAGCGTTTTGTAGCGAAAGTTGTTGAGCTAGACCTACTTGATCCAATTCAAATTCGCCTTACTTACCAAGACGGTAAGCAGCGCAATGTTACAGGCATGATGAGCATCAACGAGAAGAAACTTCTTGAGCTACCTGAAGAGCAAGTACTTGAGCTACATAAACAAGGCTTCCTAGGTGCAATCTATGCGGTAATGATGTCAGTTGGTCAGCTAAACCGTCTTGTTGAGCTTTCTAACGATACAGATAATCCAATTCGCAACATGCAGCTTTCAGCGGTTAAAGCAGAAGAAGCGCCAGCCGAAGCAGCGCCAAACGCGTAATCGCTCCCTCATTTTGAAGTTCAAAAGCCCGCAAAGTTGCGGGTTTTTTTGTACCTAAAATTCACGTTCAGACTTCGTCACGTTTCGTTCAGAAACCGTTAAGTTTGAATGCCTTATCTTATGCGGGCTGGTTATTACAGTTCCCAACACATTTTTAAGGACAAAAGACATGAACATCAAATCTAATAAGCTTTCAACAACGCTAACTGCACTATCACTTATCACGGCTTCAGTATTTACAGTCTCAGCAGCACATGCAGCTACACAAAACGAAGTACAGGTTACCGCTGTCGATCCTGAAGGATTCGATGACAACCTCTACGGTGCAAGGTATGTGCGCTACCTAGAAGAAGTTAGCGGAAACAGCGGCGCTTACCTTATAAACCCTTATCTTCAGCGCGTATCGAGTTTATCTGGTGGTTACGCCAATTTAGATGGTGCCGACTTTTTTAATCTTGGAGCGACGTTTTACATCGATGAAAACTTAATGTTAGCAATCGAAGGGGTTCATAGGAAATGGAACAATGGCTATGGCGAATCTGATAGCACCGACATAAATGCTAAGCTGGGTTACAACTTATCACGTGAGTGGCAAGTTGGCGCAGGTTTGACTTATCAGCACTTCAGCACTGAATATGTCTTCGAAGATGACGTGTTTGAAGCCAGCGGTAACGAATCTTCTGCATTAATTTTTACTCGTTACACAACTGTTGGAAAGGAGGGTAAAGGCTGGGACTTTATGGCCGAGTATATAGCTGAAAGTAATGACGTTTTTTATGGCTCAGCTCGTTACTTCTTCAATAAAGGTTTCAGTGTTGCTGGCTTGTTCACCTATTCAGATGCGCCAGACGGCTTTGTAAATGAGAAGGCTGTTGGAGTAGCACTCGACTATTGGGTTAATGAACAGTTTTCAATATCAGCAAGCTATGAAACGGATATTGATGGGGAAGAAAGCAGTGACGTTGCTTTACTTTCAGCATCATATCGTTTTTAAGTTAGGACACCTTGATTATTGCTATGCGTTAGCACGCGTTGATGTAAATGCAGTGAGTTAGCACTAGTCGTGTTAACTCACTCGTTTTTTAAGGTGCTGATGTGGCGCAGCTGTTTGAATTACGACTCAGCATACGTGCGATACCGCTGAAAACAGCGTTAAACATAATCGTGAGATCTCGCCGCTTATTTACAGTCAAAAACAGCAGTTCATCGATTAATTACACCTTTATTTTTTCTCACCTGAATATTTTTTAATCTTTTTTACGCGCCTAATCATACACTTCCTAAAAGCGCTGTATATCCAACCAGTTTAAACCCAGTGTTTATGCGGCTTTCACGCCTTTTTTCTACTTGACAGTGGGGATCATTGATACCTAAACTGTATCTCAGTGGGTAAATGTGGCGAATTGTGGATCAAATCATCATCACTTTGCAGATTAGTACTCAAAAAACAAGAAAACCAAGAGCAAATAATAAAAGGCTAGGGGAATGTTCCGCGGCGCTAACGCAATCAATCTGGATACAAAAGGCAGACTGGCTATACCGACGAAGTATCGTCAGTCGCTGCTGGATGATTGTCAGGGACAACTGGTCTGCACAGTCGATACACAACAAAGTTGTTTGCTACTTTACCCACTTCCCGAATGGGAAGAGATTGAGCTTAAACTCTCTAAACTTTCAAGCATGATCCCAGCCGAGCGTCGCTTGCAGCGATTGCTACTAGGTTATGCTTCAGAAGGTGAGATGGATAAAAGCGGACGTATTCTTATTCCTACTCCACTGCGAAGTTTCGCAAAACTCTCAAAAGAAGTCATGTTAGTTGGTCAGTTAAACAAATTCGAAATTTGGGATGCCGATATCTGGGCACAACAAGTTGAAGCTGATATAGACACCGAACGCAAAGGCGAATTTGAACTTACCGAACGATTACAGGACTTCTCGCTATGACGCAGCCTAATGAATTTAAACATATTTCAGTATTGCTTGACGAGTGCATTGAAGCATTGGCGATTAAACCAAACGGCATTTATATTGATGCTACGTTTGGCCGTGGCGGGCATTCGGCGCATATTTTAGACGCGTTAGGCGAGAAGGGGCGACTCATTGCCTTTGACCGTGACCCACAGGCTATCAAGGCCGCTGAACGCTTTGCCGATGACAAGCGCTTTAGCATTATCCACTCACCATTTGGTGATATGGCTGAAGAAATCGAAGCGCTGGGCCTTACCGGCAAGATTGACGGTGTGTTAATGGACCTAGGTGTGTCTTCGCCTCAACTTGATGATGCAGAACGCGGTTTTAGCTTCTTACGAGACGGCCCACTTGATATGCGTATGGACACCTCGCGTGGTCAAAGTGCGGCAGACTGGCTAGCTAACGCCGAAGAACAAGACATTACACAGGTCATTAAAGAGTTTGGCGAAGAAAAGTTCGGCAAGCGCATTGCTCACGCTATTGTTAACACACGTAAAGATACACCTATTACGCGTACTGCACAGCTTGCCAAAATCATCGATGAAGCTGTACCTGTAAAAGACAAATTCAAACACCCTGCAACCCGCGCATTCCAGGGGATCCGCATTTATATCAATGCAGAATTAGAGCAATTGCGCGTTGGGCTAAAAGCGGCCACACAGGTATTGGCGAAAGAAGGGCGTCTTGCGGTTATCTCGTTTCACTCGCTTGAAGACCGCTTAGTAAAACGTTTTATAAAGGATCAAAGCAAAGGAAAAGTCGTACCTCACAACCTACCGATTACACAGGCAGAAATTGACGCCGATAAAGTGTTAAAAGCTCTGGGTAAAGCAATAAAACCATCTGAACAGGAGATTGCGAATAATGTTCGCTCCCGCAGTTCGGTATTGCGTGTGGCAGAAAAGTTATGACCAAAGTCACGCCAGACAAAGGCAGCACTAATTTCAAATTATTGCTCATTATTGTTTCAGATTTAACCCGCAACAAGTTGCGGGTTTTGTTGTATTTAATGGTTATCACAAGTGCCATGGCCGTAACGCTTAGTAGTCACCACAATCGCCAGCAGGTCATAGCCCTTGAAGACTTAATGCAAGAGAAG